>Ga0210043_1000045_pt1 | contig 136867 bp, 148 predicted proteins | sample CryGeymet201501t_FD_183990 | JGI IMG/M metagenome (GOLD analysis project Ga0210043, IMG submission 183990) | Groundwater microbial communities from Crystal Geyser aquifers in Utah, USA - Crystal Geyser metaG 2015-01t (SPAdes) (version 2) | ecosystem: Environmental > Aquatic > Deep subsurface >...
AGTGAAAAGGTGGCGTAAAAATCGAGACATGACAACACGATGGACAGCAGCTCTCCTATATGCACAAGAGCTTCATTTTAGAAAAATAAAAGGATACAAAGAAATAGAAAAATTTCTATCCAATTATATAGCCAATAAAAAAGTAATTGAAGAAAACTTTTAAGAGATGAATATATCTATATCCGCCTAATTGATTCCTAACGGTTTTTGGGACAATCTCCAAAAAAAAGGTAAAATGCAACAGAAACAGGCGCTAAAAACTCTATATACTTATAAGAAAAATAATTTATTGTTATGCTTAAAAGCAGATAAATACCAATGAAAAGAGAGTAAAAGAAAGCGATCAAGTGCACCATGACTATACCCTTTCGCCATAATAAAATTGTCCCTGTATAGGATTCTAATTCAAATGTAAAGATTAAAACATGAAGTAGATGGACAGAAATAAGTATGGGAATAGAAATTTTAATTCGAAATAGATTTGAATTTATTAATTGGTGCTTTACATCTTCAATTGACTCTAAGCCTAATAACGGCAAAACGAATAGATTTTTTATTTCAATTTTCTCCATAAAGAATAATAATCATTATAAAGGATAGAATACACAATCCAACATTCAATTAATCTTAATTTTTTACTTCAAAAGCAAGTTAATATATGTCTCCAAAGTCTCATATAAATTGGATTTAGCATGAATGAAGTCATGAATCCCAGCAGATTTTAGTGTATCAATACTTTCCGTTGGGTTGCCCGCAATTACAAATTTAGTATTTGTTGACTTCCATTCTTTGCTTGTCTGAAGCTTCTGAACCAAAGGTAAATATTCCTCATCAGAACTGCAAAGAACTAAGACGGAAGGTTGGGAGCTCATAGCTGTTGCAAAACTTTTTTCTGCATCTTCAGTAGCTCCGGGATTGACAATTTCAAATCCTGCAACACCAAAGAAGTTAGTAGCAAATGAGGCTCTAGCCGTTCTCATACTTGCGTTACCATAGATCAATAAATGAATCTTCGGTTTCCCAAGTTTTGCACTGGACTGCTCAACTCTGAAACGAAGTAGTTCGAAGGCTTCACTTGCTCGCCATGTTGGAATAATTTTTGCTCTAGAATCAGGTTCACCTATGTTCTGTGAGAAAGAGGGAACATTCTTTGCTTTCGTCCATTCCTTTGTTGGTAAGGAAGTTGTGGTTTCAGATAGATTAGGGAATAAACTAGTTCCTAGAATTGGTTCCTTTTTAGAAAGAATGGCTTCCTTTTTTTTCTTAACTGTTGATTCAATAGCCTTTTGGATTTTACTATCAAGGAAGGATTGTAAGTAACCTTTGTCCGCTTCTATTTCTCGGAACAAGCTCCAAGCTGATTCCGAAAAAGTATACGTTAGGTGGTCTATATAGTAGGAACCGTTGGAAGGATCAACTACCTTATCTAAATAAGATTCATGTCGAAGAAGAAGTGATACATTTCTAGCTATTCGATTTGAGAACTCATTCCCTGAACCTGCACTTACTTTATCATATGGATGAATATGCAAGGCATTTGTTCCACCAAGTATAGCAGACATAGCTTCAGTTGTGACTCGAATCATATTTACATTGGGATCAAAGACTGTTGCATTCCATTGCGATGTCTCCGTATAAATATACGCAGCTCTTTGCTCTTCTGGAATCTTGTAGGCTTCCAAAACTTTTGCCCATAAAAATCTAAATGCTCTGAGCTTAGCAATTTCATGAAAGTAATTTGATCCAACAGAAAATCGGAAAATTATCTGTCTTGCAGTTACTTCTGCTGGAACTCCTAAAGTTTGCATTTGGCTGATGTATTCTGAACCAATTGCTAATGAATAGGCAATTTCTTGACTAAGATTTGCTCCAGCTTCAGCAAATAGATTCCCACTTACGGAAAATGCTCTATGTCCAGGTAAGGATTCTTCACAAAGCAGAATACTTTTCTTAAGAGTTTCAAATGTATCTTTTTTGGATTGAGGAAGTTCACCACAAACAGTCAAGGCACCAAGTGGATCTTGAAAGAATCCTCCGACAGTTTCTTGTTTTGATAATTGCTGCTTGGAGTTTTTCTTAAGCAAAGAAACTATTGCTTCTTGGTAGCTTAAGGAAGAAGATCCCGTCTCCCAATAATAATTTGCATCAGATTGGATAGAGTAAAGTGATTCTGCAAAATTTTGAATAGCAGCTGCTGAGTCTAAACAGATTCCTTCATAAGTATCTTTATTCCATTGAGATAAAAGCTTCCATCCCTGAACTCCAACCTTAGAACTTGATTCTGCTTGATTTAATGCCTTACTAGGATTGGATTCATTTATTTCTTCTATGATTTGCCATGTTAACGGCATACCTGGTGGCTTAGGAAGATTCTTTCCTTTTGTAGTCTCTTCCGTATAATAAGGATTTAATGAAAAACCATCGTCCGTCTTCCAGATTAATTTCTTGTCATAATCTTGTCCTTTGAGATCCTTTTGGATGAGTTTCTCCCAATCTTCGACAGAAATACTAGGGAATTCTTTTAAAATATCTTTCAATTTTTAAGTCCTTAAACGATTTATTTTATTACAATCTATTGCTATAGTTGATGTATTCAAACTCAAATAGCAAATCTCAATCTTGTACTAGTTCAAGCTCTTCCATATAGCCTGGAAAATCTCCTAATCCTCTAGTAAATGTAAATTTTACAGGATAGACAACTAAGCGGCGCCCAGTCTGTATGAATGTTCCAGAAAGTAAACTAAATGGGCTGGAAACTACAAAAAGTCCTAATCCTAGACCAACACTGGCAAGTCCAAGCGGTCTAGCGATAACAGCATCAATCATAATCTCTCCTCCACTTGGGATTTCCTTAGCACTGAGTGAATTAGATAGAGAGAAAGATGTAAGTATAAGTAAAATTGCAATACTATGTTTCATAAGATCTCCAAAAAAATGTTTTCTATTATTGATTCTTTTTTTGTTTTTTGAAGTGACAAGTAATTTTTACTTGCTCATCATATTATATAGATAAGATAAGAGCAGGGGAAATTGGCTATGAAATCATTAAACAAAACTACATACCTGGAAGCAGTTGCAGCAGCTATTGAACATGAAGTAAAATCTTTCAACTTCTTTCTAGGTTTGAGTGATCAGCTAAAGCCTGGAGCAACCAAAGAATTATTCCAGCAACTTGCTGCTGATGGAGATGAACACATTGTCTTCATAAAAGATATTTATAAGCAGGCTGAAGGAAAGGAATTACCTAATCTCAAGACTCTCTCTGAAATTCATAAATTCCATTCTAGTACAATCCAGAAGCTAATGGAAAAATTAGAAAGAAATATGAACCAAACAATAGAAACTGATGAACGGAAAGCCCTAGAACTGGCAGTTGCTCATGGTGAAGATGCTAAGAAATTCTATAGCAAGGTTAAAGATAAATTTCCTGACCCGAAGATTAATATTTTATTTTCTAGAATGCAAGATTTCATAGATACAAATACTCATTTAATTGAAGCACAAATCATGGCGATGGGTCAATCCTCACAAGCAGATGCTCAGTTCTTTTGGGAAGATGAAGCCTTAATGAAAGAAGCAGCAGTTGGAACCCCAAGGAAACAAAAAGATAGCGGAAAGCCAAGTAAAGCTAAACCAAAGGCTAAGTCTAAAGAAAAAACGAAAACAGTAAAGCCATCAACTCAATCTAAAAAAAGTAAACCCAAACCCAAATCAAAAACGAAAGTAAAATCATCTCAAACAAAATCCGCAGCTAAACCCAAAAAACAACCCAAGAAAAAATCAGTTAAGAAAACTGTTAAGAAGAAGAAAAAGTGAAGTATAAAGTAACACAAAAATTTGAAGTCCCTTTAGATAAACTCCTGCATGCAAGAGAAGACAGATACAAACATTTAGATCAGTTCCCAGACCTAAAGAATGTTTCTTTGATTGAAGAGAAGAAAGAGGGAAACAAAATTTTCCAGACTCGGAAGATTGATCTTGGTGCCTCACTTCCTCCCATTTTAGCATCTGCTCTTTCAGAACCTTGCTTGATGGAAGATTCTACTTTTTTTACAGACACATTAGTTCATGAGTTTAAACTTTTCCCACCTGAAAAGGAAAACGTGGTAACTATCAAAGGGGTATCTGTTTACAAAAAAGTAGATGAGAATAATTCTGAACGTGTTTACGAAGTGGAAGTGAAATCTAAGGTTCTTTTCATAGCACCAGCTATTGAGTTAGCGATTGAAGGAATCCACAAACATAGTCTTGAAAAGGATATGAATTCTATTCGTAAGTTTTTGAATATATAGTTCTCAATAAATGAAGTATTTTCTTAGGTCTGAAAATTAGTTTCTAAATGGATGGCATTCGAATTCAGAAACTTGGTCCTAAGGAAATTACAAATTTCATAGAACTCATTCTTATTTTTGAAGATGTCTTTGAGATGGAAGAATTCAATCTTCCTAATGAATTGCATTTTCAAAATCTTCTGAGTAAAGAAGACTTTATAGTTTTTGTGGCAACCAAAGACAATAAAGTTATCGCGGGCTTGACGGCTTATATTTTACCACAATACTACTCCGCTAAACCTTCTGTTTATATCTATGATATAGCTGTCCAAACTGATTTCCAAAGGAAAGGATTAGGCTCTGATTTACTTAAAGAATTGAATAATTACTGTAACGATAAGGGGATGAAGGAAATTTTTGTTCAGGCAGATTTAGAAGATCATCATGCAATAGAATTTTATAGAGCAAATGGTGGTAGTCCAATGAGTGTTGTTCATTTTACTTATCTATTAAACCCATCATAAATTTGATAAATGAACAAAGAAAGAGAAAGTCATAAAAATACTTTCCCTCTCTCTTATTCAAATAACAGTTAATACAATTAGAGTAAAATTATTTTACTTTAAGATCTAACTTCAGATTGATAGTATCGTTAATCAAATCATCCGGCATACCCTTGTAAACGATTCCCCACTGTTGTCTGTTGATTTCTGCTGTTCCCGTTGCAGAGGAAGGCTTTCCATTCTCGAAAACTACATTTGCAGGAAAAGTAATTCCTTTAGAAATTCCTTTTAGAGTTAAATTTCCTCTTACATCATATGCATTTTCAGTCTTAGTTACAGATGCAATTTCGAAAGTTCCTTCTGGGAATTTACCAACTTCGAAAAAATCAGTATCCTTCAAGTGACCTTCTAATTTTTCTTTGTATTCTCCAGTCATATCTTTATCTTCGATTGTAGGCATATCAATTACAAATTTACCACCAGTGATGATTTCACCGTCTGCTGTTAAGCTTCCTGATTTTAAATTCACAGTTCCATTATGAGAACCTGTTACCTTCGATGCTCCCCATTCTATAATTGATGCGTTCGTATCGATTTCATAGCTAGTCCCTTTGCCAGTTTCAACAGGATATACATCTCCCGCCAACTGTGCCGGTGCATTTCCTTTACAAGCTACCAATGTAGCAACTACTGCAATACTAGATACAATCAATGCTTTTGAAAATAAATGTTTCATTTCAATCAAACTCCTAAATTAGTTTAAGACTAAACTATTTAATATGGGTTTAAATGCAATAAAAAATTATTCAGCTAAGAAGGGATGTCCACATACGGAAATTGGGTTGGTTGATGAAGGATTACCCTTTTGAAAACTAGATGCATGATCTTTTACAAAATCTCGGCTCCATGAATTCCACCTTCCACCTAATTTAGAGGATCCAATAAACTCATTGGGAGAATTAGAATTAGTTCCCTGAGCATCCCGTTGGAGGAAGATTCTGGCATTGGACTCGGAAAAAAGTAGAGTATGAGATGACGGATTGCTTATCGATGTAATCTTATCGCTACCTGTAATTGCTTGGACAGTTGCATCAACATTTACTGCATTAGCAACCCGAACTCCAGCCGAAGCGGCAATTCTGGATGGTATATCACTTTGGATTGGGAAAGTATTTGCGCTTGCAGTTGTTAATGTGCTTGAGAGTGGATAGCTAGTTACTAATGATGTTAGGTTAATATTCGTGCTTGGATTTCCTGATCGTACAACTGGATTATTCGTACTTCCAGGAATCATTTGTAGCCAAAAGGAATTCAGTATTCTTAAGAAGGCTTCAGAATCAGAAGACCCGATATTAGTATCAAAAGAATTTGCCTCTCTGAAAAGTTGCATAAGATTCAATATATTATTGCCTCGAATATTCGAATTATTTCCATTCACATTGGAAAAGAAGAAATTCCTTTTAGATTCTTGACTTGTTCCTGCATTGTCATAAAGGTAACGCATGAAAGCGTAGGCATAGGCATATTGCTTCAATATATAGCTTGAATCATTGCTTGGATTGGTTGACCATTCAAGTAAGGACACTCCATTTCCTCCTCCGCTGCAAGGCGAATCAGTAGCACCATGGAAACAACGTATCCGACTTGATTGTGGTCCAAAACCTCCTAGGTCGCTTGCTACTTCAGATGTACCTTCATTGATCCAAATATCATCAGTTATTCCAACTAGTTGAGTTCTCGGGAAACGAATTAGGTGTTGGTATTCATGAGCAACTGTAGATTCGAAAGCATTTGGATCTCGACCTATTAAAGAGACTAGTTCTTTGCCATCCATATATAGGATTTCTCTACGATTGTTGGATGAGGAGACACCATTTGCTAAATCATTTGGATCGAAAAATCCCGCAACAAATGGCCCATTAACTTGGGCTCCATCTCGAATGTCTAGAATAAAAATATCAATTCGTCCATCTTGGTTGATATCACTTGGCTGGCCAAATATGCTAGTTAGCAATGGATGGATTTTTGTATCAAAGTCATTTGCAATTAAATTTATATCTAACTTTAGATTTAAACCATTCTCTACGTAGATATTTGCATGTTGGCTAGTAATAACTTTAGTAGCAGGTATACATTCAGTTCGATTCGTTGTTACATTTCTCGCCCAAAGTCCATTTGTACAAAAAGCTAGGCTAAGGAGATAAAGTCCTAGTAGATCTTGTAAAACTTGGTCTTGGGAGTTTTCTTTGTTGGAGAATGGGAGTGCACATTGAATATGGATGAAGATGGTGCAAATGAAAATTAAGATACTGCGACGTGTTGTAGTTAGATTTTTAATATCTTTGATTCTCATCTTGGAATTCCAATCCCCAATATCCAGCAAGAATCTAAAAGATTCCGAAAGTTCTAATATAAGTTGGGCTAGCGATTATTTCACTGAAATTATCGGTTTAGTTAATAGTTCCTACACCCAACATCTTAGACTACATAAAAATGGAAAATTCCAACTCTTCCGTATTCTTTTGCATCCTGGAAAAAATTGGGAAGAATCCAGATATGAAGGAAAGTGGAAGCCTATTTCATCAGATAGAATCATTTTAAATCCTTCATCATGCAGAATATATACCAGTAGAAGCCTTTTAGACAGACGTGCATTGACACGGGCATTTGACTGTGATCATATAGAAATGGAATTTACTCGCTTATCATCCTTTAATAAATACCATCCACAATTAGAAAGTTTCGAATTACGACCGGATCAGTATGGTAGCTTGCATGGCGAAAAGATGAATCGATTTAAGAATAGAAGCAATACACAATTAGCAGTTGTTCTTTCTATAAATAAAGAATTAATAGCCTGGGGCATTGGACTAAGATTTTATAAGCCCATGCAAAAAGGTAAAATTATTTCTGATGATGGAATATTTCTACAAGATATTATTCTTGATGAAGTAGTTGAAACTAGTTTTCGCTTTAGTGGTACAAAAACAAATTCTATTAAGATTGGAGATCTTATCCATTTGCCTAAAAGATAATTAGGAAAAAAAGTAGTTCGCATTTTGAAGTAAAAAAAGGAAAAATATTTTTCAATTTGAAATTAGATTTTAAAGCTTAAGGTACAACTTAGCCCATTATCATTTATGATTTTATATTTACCTTTCAATTGACTTGTATAAGTTTTGAGTAACAAAAATCCAAATCCGGTTTGGTTGAAGTCAAAATCAGTTGGTAAACCTATCCCATCATCTTGATATTTTAATTCAAAATAATCTTTATCTATAGTTAGTCGAATAGTTATTTTTCCCTTATCTTTTCCTTGGAAGGCATACTTCATAGAATTGATTATTAGTTCATTCAAGATTGCTCCGATGGGGAAAACTTTCTTATAATCTAGAACTATTTCATCAGATTCTATCTCCATTAATATTTTTTGATTAATATCAAATATATTCAAAATAGAAGTCGCAAGCTCTTCTATGTAATTTCGAAGAGAAAGCTCGTGTTGATTGGATGAGAATAATAATTTTTCATATACTTTCTTGAAAGCCTCAATTCTACCAATGGATTCGTTTATGAAATCAATTGAATCTTTGCTTAAGTTTTTTTCAGATTGTAAATTAAAAATAGAAATCAATGAATTGAAGCTATTAGAAATCCTATGATAGACTTCTTTTAATAGTATTTCTTTTTCATTAACTTGATTTTTAAGAGCTTCTTCTAGATTTTTGTAGTCACTAATATCAAATCCCGTCGAAAAGAAAAATTCACCGAAAGGAACACTTGTCATCTTTAAGGTTTGCTTTGTCCCTGAAAAATAGGTTTCCCAAGTATAGGGCTGATTTTCCTTAAAGATTTTCTCAACTATGGGTTTAAATTGTGCAATAGGATCAGAATCGTGCCAGATTTCAGTTGCTGTTTTTCCAATTAGTTCGGCATTTGTTTTCGCCCATCCCTTCAGGCCGGCTGGATTTATATCTACTAGTCTCCAGTTTTGAATTTCACCTTCTTCATTTCGAATGCATTCCCAAAGATGAACTTCTTCATTCATATTCTCAAAAAGTTTATAAAATTTATCTTTTTGTATTCTTGCTTCATACTCTGCTTGCTTTAACGCGATATTTGCATTGAATAACTTTAGTGCCATTTTAATAGACGCGTCTAAAACAGTAATGCCTGAGTTTTTGACCACATAACCGTAGGAAGTTATTTTCTCTGTTGTTTTTACAATTTCTGGTTCGGTGTGTGAGGATAAGAAAATGATGGGAATATCTTTTACTTTCAGAATTTGTTCCGCAGCTTGGGTTCCATTTAATCCAAGCCCCAAATCAATATCCATCAATATCAAATCTATATTGGAATTCGGATCGATAATTATTTGAATAGATGCTTCGCCACTTACAACATGACGGACATTATACCCATATGATTTTAATTGCAAAACCTCAGTTGCGGCTATCAAGAGTTCATCTTCGACTAGAAGTATATTTGAACTTTGGTAGTTTTGCATTGAACTAATGTAATGAGTTCAAATTGAAATTCAAGAAATTTATTTCTAAAAATTAAGAATATTTTAAAAAAATCAAAAAATTGGGGATCTCCGTACGATTTTAACGTAAGGCATAGATTTTTGAAATTTTCTGATTTCTTCTTCTGGAATATCTAAGCCATCAATACCAATATAATTTAAACTATTCATTCCATTAAGTGGTTCTATGCTTTTTATTTTTGTACCACCTATCCAAAGTTCTACTAAGTTCTTTTGCAAGGCTAACATTGATAAATCTTCAATCTCATTGTCTTCTAAACTCAACCTTCGAATTCTCGGAAAATTTTGAGTCCAAGTTAAATCAGTAATCTTTGTATTGTTTAGAAATAATTTATCTAAATTCGGAGCATCTCTCCAATCTTCCAAATCTGCATTTGAAATAAATGTTTGATTAGCATAAACTGTAGCAAGGTTGGGGTATTTGCTTTTTGTAAAATGTTTGAGATAACTTATATTAGACCTAGAAATAGAAAGTATTTCTAGCTCTGGCATTGGTGGCAATTCTTCTATATCTGAATTTTTAAATTCAGGTGCATGTAGCTCTAAGAAAGAGAGATTCTCTCGTGTCTGAATTTCATAGATTAGCTTTAATGGAAAATACTCCATTCCTAGTTTCTTATCAGCTGGAACATTATAAGTTTTACATTGAAGCAGAATCAATGAAAGAATGGTATAGAAAATTAGAAATTGCTTCTTGGGTCTTTTGGATTGACTAATGATTTTCGATAGAAATCCTAGTCCTAAGTTGAAAAAAATACGTATAGGTGTCATAGCTGCTGCGGGGAAGGGAACAAGAGCCTACCCTCGTACTACCTTTATCCCCAAACCATTATTTGAGATCGAGGGAAAAACAATTTTGCATAGAAATATTGATCTTCTCCAATCCAAATTTGGAGTTGAAGTTATATATATTCTTGTTGGACATCTCAAAGAGGTTGTTTTAGAGGAAATAGAGAAGATTCGATTCTTTTCCAAGAAAGGTCCTCAACTTGTACCGGCTCTCTGGACTACAAAAGGCTTAGGGGCTGATATTGCCAGCTTAAGAGAGCATATCCAAGAGCCCTTTGTCACCATACTGGGTGATGAATTTTATTATAAGACAACTCACGAGAATTTTCTTACAACTTTCAATAAACATCCTAAGCTCGCAGCCTCCATAGGAGTGCAAAAAACAACACTCACTTCTCGAATCAGAAAGAATTACTCGGTAGAATTAAATAAAGATAAGATAGTCAATCTTATTGAGAAACCAACCGATCCACCTAATGATTTATTGGGTTTAGGCTCCTATCTTTTTACCCCAGAATATTTTACTTTTTTTGATAATACTGTACCTTCCGTTAAGTCTGGCGTTGTTGAGATAACTGATGTTATCGACAAAATGGCTAAAGAATCCAAGGGCGGAGTCTATGCGAGTTTTATGGATTGTGAATATTTCAATATCAATTCCATGCAAGACTTCCACCATGCTGTGTATGAGATTCGCAATGACCAGTTTTCAAAATTTACAAGCTCTATATTGATTCCAACTCAAAATGATGAAAGATCAATTGCAGATGTACTTGTGGACTTTGCAGGTAAATCAAAAGAACTTGTGGTAGTGGATGACCATTCTACAGATACAACAAGAGAGATTGCAATTAAGAATAAGGCAAAGGTTCTGGAATTACCCACTGATTTTAAGGCAAAACTTGGGTCACAAGTTCGCTATGGAATTGAAAACTCCAAAGGTGATATTATTATAGTAGCATCTTCAGATGGTGCTTTTCGTTCTAAGGATTTTCCTAAACTTTTAGAATATATGAAAGACTCCGATATGGTGATTGGAACTCGGACTACACGTCAGATGATAGAACAAGGCTCGAACCTACAACCAATGGATCGATTGATGAATTTGATCATGGGTAAAATTGTAGAGGTATTTTGGTGGAGCCAAGAGCCAAGATTTACCGATGTGGATTGTCAGTATTTTGCTATCTGGAGAGACTCTTATAATAAGATCGTAGATTCCTTGGAAGAAGAAGGAGAATTTTATATTGTGGAACTTATGATTGAAATGGTTAGAGCTCATATGAGATGCATTGAGATTCCGGTTTCTTATTATAAGCCTGTGGAGTCTTCCAGTAGAAAATGGTTGGATGCTTTCACAGATATATTTCGCATTTTTGGATTGATAATTAAGAAGAAATTGAATATAGGAAAAGATTGATAATGAAAGTTTTAGTAACAGGCGGATGTGGATTCCTTGGTTCTCATGTATGTGAGTTGTTTCGAGAAAAAGGTTGGGATGTTGTTAGTTATGATAACATGACTAAATACGAATTGAAGAGAACGGGTTATGGAACAGATGCGACCCGAGATTTCAATTGGAATTATTTAAAAAACCTTGGCGTGGAAATGGTGAAGGGAGATATTATCAACCTCGAACACCTTATGGATAGAACAGAAGGCTGTGATTATATCATCCATACAGCGGCTCAACCAGCTATGACCATTTCCTGGGAAGATCCAGCTTTGGATTTTTCTACTAATGTATTAGGAACATTTAATGTTCTAGAAGTCGCAAGAAAAAGAAAGATTCCCGTTGTAAATACATCTTCCATTCATGTATACGGTAACTCAATCAATGATAGTTTGAAAGAAGGTGAAACTGCTTACATTCGTGAGCCAGTTGAGATCCCTGAAACACAGCCTGTTATGGTTGGCCAACTTTCTCCCTTACATGCATCAAAAATGAGTGCCGAACACTATGTTCGTTCTTATACAGATATGTATGGAGTCAAAGGTGCGAGCTTTCGATTCACAGGAATCTATGGTGAGAGACAATTTGGAGGAGAAGACCACGGTTGGGTAGCAAATTTTGGAATTCGATCTGTGTTTGGATTGCCACTTCGAATATTTGGAACAGGAAAGCAGACTAGGGACATTTTGCACGCAAGAGATGGTGCTCAGGCATATTTGGACTTTTTCAATAAACAAATACCTGGTGTTTATAATATTGGTGGTTCCAGCCCTCATAAGATTTCCTTACTAGAATGCATTTATTTAATTGGAGATATCTTGGGTAAAAAACAAGAAATTCTTTTCGAAGTTGAGCGTCCAGGTGATATGAGATATTTTATCTGTGATATCAAAGAAGCTAAGAAATTTGGATTCAATCCAACCATCTTGCCAAAAGAAGGTGTGACTCGACTTTTGAAATGGATTGAAGCGAATAAATCTGTCTTTAACATAGCTTAAGTAGTCGCAGTGAAATCACTAATAGTCATTCCAGCGTATAACGAAGAATCTACCATCCGTGAGGTGGTAGAAGGTTCAGTAGCTTTTTCAGATGTTATGATTGTGGACGATGCTTCTAAGGATTCAACACCAACTATACTAGCAGAGTTAAAGAAAAAGTATCCCAAGAAAATCTTTACCATCCGCCACGAAAAGAATACTCATATTCCTGGTGGGATCCAAGATGGAATGAAGTATGCTCTCGTAAATGGATATGACTGGGTGATTACAATGGATGCTGGCATGAGCCATGATCCTAAAGAACTACCACTTTTCTTGGAAGCACCAACTGAATATGATTTGGTGATTGGAAAGAGAGCTAAGGTTCAGGGTGTACCTTTTTATCGTAAGGTTATTTCATGGCTTGCTGCTCGTGTCATGAACTATTGTCTTGCTCCATCTATCTGGAATCTTTGGGGGCCTGGACTAAAAGATTGTACTTCAGGATATAGACGTTATTCCAAAAATATTTTTTCAAAAATAGCAGAAGCTAAATTGGAATCTGTTGCCTTTGATTTTCATATGGAAGCACTTTCCATTGCTATCAAGAATAAAGCAAAATGCAAAGAAGTTGAAATTACGTACATTTTCTCAAATTCTTCTTTTAATAAAAAAGTTCTTACGCTTGCGATCCAATTTGCAGGTAAGTTATTTCTTCGCAAATTTGGCTTGGCTAAAAAATAAGAGATGAAGAAGCGTATTGTAATATTCGGTTTTCTATTACTTGTTGGCTTACAGGCATTAGATTGGTTTATGATGGAAGTTTTATACTTTCAATTTCCCAACTATACCGAATGGGATACCTCACCTTGGTATAATTTTATTCACCATAGAAAGAAAATCCAATTCAAAGAAAATGAGAATAAGACTTTGGTTGTGGGAAGTTCTATTGCTCTTTATTCTACTCTTCCTCAACTCATGAATGAGTCTGAGAGTAAAAATGATGAAACTTTGATTAAAGATTCAGAAAAGGGGAAAAGCTTACATGCGGAATTATATTCTCATGTAGCAATGACTCCAACTGATTTTTACTATTACTTGGATGATATCATCTCTCATAAACCAGACATAGTTGTTTACGTTTTCAATCCTGCTGATTTCCAATTGGAATATTTAAGCCTCTCTGAGGATAATTCTGAATCAGCTAATTTTAATTATGATCAATGGCTGGGATACTTTCATTGGCGAAATCCTGCTCGAACCATCTATCCATTTTCATTCTTTGCTGATTTCGCAAAGGATCTCCCCAAGAATGATTCATACAAACTACTAGGAAAGTCATTTCTTCGAATGAATCGATTTCGAGAGTTTTTCTGGGATCCTATCAATTCTTATTTGGAAGTAAATTTTCGAAGTGGAAGATCCTATCATATTTATTCAGGGAAAATACCTAAAGAAGGCATTTGGCAGAGCGGCTGGACTAAGAAAGAGTTTCAATTAACTTGTGATATACGAGATGAGAAAATTTGGAAGGAAAATATTTTTATCCCTGATAATAACACAGATTTATATGTAAAATTTGCTAATGGCAGAATCGAGAATTTTTATTTTGAAAAGAAAGGTTGGCAGATTATTACTCTTGATTTTTCAGATCAAGAAAATCATGCAACAGAATTAGAGTTTAAAGTTAGCAAAGGCTTCTCTTATAAAGAAGCAGAAAGGAAGCCTTATGGGAAAGACTACGAAGTGGGAATTCGACTGTCTCAAAACTTTTGCTCTAGGGATCGAAAATTAAATCAGGCATACATTCGACCAAATTACTTGGATGAATCTCGATTCGAGAATATGAGTTTAGCTGAGTATAAAGATGATTATTTTCAAAGACTTTATGCAGATGCTGAAGATAGGCCTGAACTATTGAGAATGAAAACTTTGTCTGCCCAGAAAATTTTATTAAAAGATACTGAATTTACAAACTGGCTTGAATTCAACCGCCTAGAAGAAATCCAAACTAAACTAGAGAAAGAGAAAATTCGTTTTATCTTAGTTATGAGTCCAGAGAATCCACTCGAAGTTGTCAAATACAAAAAGGGTAGATGGTATAACGGAATGCTTGATCATTTGGGCAACCAATCTCAGGGGCATTTTTATGATTTTACAGTTTTATTGAAAGATCCTAGGTCTTTTTCTGATCCACACCATCTAACATATAAAGGTGCAATTCAATTTACAAATAAACTGAAAGAGATATTGCTCTGGGAATTTGAGCAAGGAGATTGAAGGGAGTTATAATGAATCAAAATATACGATATGCACTCTTATTTATTTTACTCTATGCTTTGTCTACATTTGCAATTTGGAAGAGGTATGATTTCAATCCTACTTCTATGGTGAATTTCGGATATGAGTTTGCTTTGCAAAATACTTCTGAAACACCTAATGGGGCAGTCGTCTTCAAAGGAGAAGATGGTAATCTGGGAGCAGGTTATGATGGACAGATATTTTATTATTTTTCAAGGCCTATTTCTAATTTTAATTTAAATTGGCCTCTTGGTTTTGATGAGAGTTATCGTGCTCCAAGAATTGGATATCCTTTTTTAATCGCCTTATTTGGATTATTCGGACAAAAGTCTGCAATTTTTGGAATGTATTTTCTAAATATTAGTCTACTATTTATTTCTTTTTTAGCTCTTCGTTCTATTGTCAATCCACAAACAAAGAATCTTTCCTTACTCTATCTACTCTCTCCTTTTGCTTTAGGTTCATATTCGGTTCTTGTTAGCGATACTGTTATGGTTTCTCTTCTTGTAATTGCCTATGTCGCTTTCATAAAAGAAAGATATCTCAGCTTTTCCATTCTTGCAGGATTTGCTATTTTAACCAAAGAACCTGCCTTATTCTTTCTATTTCCTTTAGGCTTAAAGGTCTTATTTGAAAAGAATCCTCATAAAATTATAGCTGTTGCAAGTTCTCTGATTATTCCTTTGGTTTGGCAGACTTATCTAAAGCTTACTTTTCCTAATTGGTCGGCTATGCGGCTAACAGATTTTATCCTTCCTCTGGAGGGTATTTCATCCTACTTTTATGAAATCCAAGCTTATTTAAGTTCAGCAAATAATGAAGGAATAGGTTTTGGTAGTTTAGCAAGATTATTGGGAAGATTCCCTTTAGTCTTACTTTTTGTGGCAGGTGTCACACTATTGTTTTCTAAAAACCTTAGGAAAGGATGGAACTTTAGAATTGCGATGTTGCTCACCTTGTTTATGGTCGGAACAGCAGGACACTATCATTTTTGGTCAGTGTATGAAAATATTTCCCGCATGTTTACAATCTCCATTCCTATTTTAATTCTCTGGAAGAATGAAGATGAATCTCTTTATACCAAGCCGTATGAATGGCTAGTCTATGGTATACTTGGATTGTTCTTGGTTAAAATATTTTTCGTTTCTAAACCACTAACCTCAGTTATTTGGAGTCAATAGTATCTGCAAATCCTGTTGAGGGCTGCATAAAAGATTTCTGTATCTGAAAATTTTTCATAATTCTAAGATTCAGCTTATATAAATTCTTAGCAGGTATAGGTATTTCAATTCCACTTTCTAATTTAAAAACAATCCAATCTTTTTCTTTGACCGTTTCTATCTCTCCATGAAGTTGATTTAGGTCAGTTACTGGTTTGCCATTGATTTCTTGAACATAATCCTGTCGCAAATCATGAAATCCATTATTGGAATCATCAGGGAAGACCTGAGAAATAAAAATAACTCGCTTAGGATCTTTGGATGATTTACGAAATTTATGGTAATCTAATTTGTAAAGCATCTTTTTATCTACACTGCTTCTCCAATTGCGACCCCATTCTTTTAGATAGAATTCATTTAATTCCATGAATACATAGCCACCTACCATCAGATAACCAGGCTTATAGTTTTGTGGATTTCCAAATGGGATTTGGATAGAAGATTCAGGAAATTCTTTTAGCACTAAGCTGAGAGTTTCCTTTTTCTTCTTTCGAATAATTTCAACAGGAACTTTGGATCCGAATTTGAAACCTAAATCGTCTCCTGAATGGAAGATATAGCTTAGCGGTAATTTTCCATAGATAGGGTGATTGAATCTTCCCTGGTTATCAATTTTGAAATTTCCAATTTTGATAATAACATCTTCAGTTTGTAAAACTCCATAGGCAGATGAATCTAAAATTACTTCTGCAACTAAGATTCCAGATTGGTCCTTCTTTAAACCATAGTAGTTCTGCGTTACCTCATTGTTAATGGGTTGAAAGTAAAATCCTTTGAACGGAAATTGGGCTTTTGACTTTATGAATAGATTGATAATCTTTCCAGGGATCATCCTACCGCTATTTTTAGTTTTATTAAAATAGTAAAGAATACCAAGGGCTTGTTTATTTTTTAAACCGATTATTAATTCTCCATTTCCATATAAAGCTTCATTGGAAGAAATTTCAATCGACGGAAGTTCTATTCTTCCATCTGAGTAGGTCTCCATTTGAATCTTACCAAGTTCAGCTCTCTTTTTAGATATTTCCCCTTGGTTGTCTGGGATAAGAACTTGAACTTCTGTGTTAGCAACTAGGTTAGAATTAAATTGAATAGATTCTGATTTTGCAAAAAGATCTTTAGGATCTTTTACTTCTATCAAACCTAAATTAGCTTCTGAATCCATTTTTATAACTTGAGAAAGTTTAGAAATAGAATCAGAAGGCGATTGGACTTCAATTAGCGTATTATACTCTAAAAGACTAGCAGGAATCAACAATCGATTCTCTCCTATATAAGTACCGACTCCAATCCTTATATCTGGGGTTTTATTCTTCCAAGGATTTAGAAAATTAGGGTTTTGGTAGGTCACCTTAACAAGTAATTGGTGCTTATCCAAAGAAACTTTTGTACTTTCACTAAAAAGATTAGTGTTAGTGATACAAATTTGTAGAAAAATTAAAAAAAAGGAGATATATATATTATTCAAATTATTGTTCCATATTGTAGGTTTTCATGATAGCTGGATTTGCTTTTTGTATTTCTTCCCTGTCTAGAACTAAGGGAAAGTCTAAGTCCATGAATTCCAACCTAACATAACGATTCTTAGACTCTTTGATCGCGACTTTTAAGTCGGCCAAAGAAAGTATATCTTTTCCATCAAATTTCTTAAGAATAAGATTTAAAAAATGATCAGTATGGGTATTCACTGGATGATCAAGCTTACGGTAAAAGACAACATCAGCTTTCTTTGTTCCATTCCATTGGTCTGAGATGAAATTATAAAAGCGGTAGAGCAATTGACTACCCCCCGAAGTATTCGAAGATCTACTCCAGACTGAAAGAAGATTTCGATTCACTTCTTGGAATATTAAACCACCAAACATAGCATAATCATTATTCTGATCATAAGAAAATCTCATAAAATCGAAATCAGGCATTTTCTTGGCAGGGAAGACGATTTTCTCTAATTTTTCATCACGTATAATTTCAAAACTAATACTATCACCTGCAAATTTATTATCTATTAGTTCGACAAAATCAATTCGTGTATCTGTATCTAAATTAACAGAACCATTCCTTGCAATTTTTTTCCCATCCAGTGATACCAAGATATCTTTGGGTTTGAGGTAACCGAAGGCCGATCCACCAGTAAATACTTTGTTAACGATAACTCCTTCGATATCATCAGGAATTTTATAATACGATCGAAGATTAGAGTTGAATGTGTTTTGGAATTGGATTCCTAATTCAACATATCCGTTATAGATACCATCCTCTACATCTTTAAGAAAATGATTCACAACTGTTGTTGGAATTATGTATCCAATATTTTCTCCCTTAGAAGCAACTTGGAAGGCGACTCCTGCTACCTTACCATCCTGTATGGCTGGGCCACCTGAATTGCCTGGATTTATAGCCGCATCTACTTGAATTACTAAATGATTGTCTACCTGAGAATGAGCGTAAGTTGACTGCTCTTTTCTTGACACTATTCCTCTACTAACAGATATACGTGATCCACCTATAGGATAGCCTATGATTGTAATGGGAGTATTTAGCTCAGGAATACCACCTAACTCTAAATGTTCTGCTTCTTCATAGAATTTTGGTTTAATGGCTTGTAAAATCGCCAAATCACAATCATGGGCGATGTAACTTAGTTTTGCTTCATACCATTCTGTTTGGTTGTATCTTTGTATTTGAATGTATTTTGCATTGGATACAACATGTGCATTGGTTAAGATTCGATTACCGTCGATTAAAAATCCAGTTCCCCCCGAAGCGGAAAGAGAACCTGGGCTCCAGGGCGAATAGGGATCAAAACTTTGTGAAAAAACTTTGATCTGAACAACCGACTTTCGAATTGTATCAAAATCTTCTATTGATTCTGATCGAATTGAATAAGCACTAAGATGAAAAACACAAACTATAAATAGAAGATGAAAATAAAACCTAATCTGACGATTTAGAAATAGCATCAATGTCCTTCGAATTCACAAATTGAATAAACATCTACACCTAGTTCTTTTTTGATTTTCTCAGCACCACCTAAATCTGGGAGGTCAACTAATACAGCTGCTTCATGAACAGTTCCTTGTAATTTTTGAACCAAAAGGATGGCTGCAGCAAGTGTTCCACCAGTTGCAACTAAATCGTCCATAATTAAAATTTTATCCCCAGCTTGAATTGCATCTTTATGAATTTCTATATGATCTGTTCCATATTCTAAAACATATTCTTGGGAAACTGTTTCACCTGGTAGCTTTCCTTTCTTGCGAATAGGAACAAAACCTACACCCAATTGGAATGCAAGAGCTGCTCCAAAGATAAAACCTCTCGCTTCAATTCCAGCTACTTTGGTGATACCTTGGTTTTGGTAGCGATTTACAAACATGCCAACAGAAAGTGTAAGACCTTCTGGATCTAATAGTAAAGAAGTAATATCACGAAACAAGATTCCAGGTTTTGGATAATCTGGTATGGTACGTATTTTAGATTTGATTATGGACATGAGTCCAAATTGTTCGACTCTAAGTATCCTGCAAGTGAAAAGACTTTTTGCATTTCGAATAATTTTCTATCTTATAAAGATATTAATTTAACTCTTCTGCGCTACCTGTAATAATACATTGGGATAGAGCTTCACATTTCAAACTTGGGCTACATGTTCTAAAATTTGGATGATTTTTCTGACAAAGAACTTGGCAGGCTTTCCCAATTTCCTTAGAATTATTTACAATTCGTAAATCAGAATTCTGCATAGAACAAGACTCTAAAGAAGAGCAAAGTTCATGGCAGCGATCAGATGAACTCATAAATTGTGTATTTGTTGTTTTTGATGAATAAATTCTCTTAGCTGTAACAAGACTTACGCTAAAAAGTAAAATTACTAGTAGTATCCAATTTTTAATCATGTTTAGTTTTCCTTTTTTTGGTTTTTAATAAGTAAATATGCTTTAGTATAAAATTTTGGATCTTTATAGTGGGGGGTCCCTGATCCGATTTCTGTAATTTTGCCTGACCAAAGATTCCATATTTTCGTTAGCTTGTAGCCATCAGGTGTATAGCTGTGGATATCTTCAGTCAATGCAAGTATTGGAAGATTATTCTTATCACAATCGGTCTTAATATTGGGTGAATAGTACACTTTGATTTTTGGAAATGCATTTTCAATCTGCCAGGCATCCCAAGGATTTTCTGAAACTACACAGACTTCGCTAAAGTTCGTTTCTGAAAGATTTGGAATTTTATCAGGAACAGATGGTAGTAAAAATAACTGGAGAAATAAAATTGCTACCAGTTGAGATAAAATATAACTGTTTATAAAAACTCGGTTTTCTTGATGAAAAAATAGAATTCCAATTATACCAAATAGGAATAAGACTAATGGAAGAAATACGAGTATCAAATATTTGCTTTGAAAGAAAATACCTAAAGTAATCAAACAAATAAGAAATAGAAGCTGAAATATAAGATTCCATTTCGTGAGTAATATATTTCTAATAGACTGAAGATTCAATCCAATCCCAATTGCTACAAAACCTAGAGTAAGTGAAGGAAGGGCATAATAAGCATCTTTTCTATTAGGCAAAAGATGTAGAAGTAATATTAATATTGAAGATACAACTAACCATTTTGCTATAAATTGTTTTCGATTTTTTTCCTTTTGTATAAAAATTTTCCAAAAGCCCATTAGAAATAAAACAGTCCATGGGGCGGTGTATCCTATAATACCAATTAACAAACGTATTTCGGGTTGGTTATCAGATCCAAATTTCCCTATATTTTCGGTACCAATAAAAAATTGAATAAATGCTAATCCTGACTCAGTATAAAATATTATAGCAAGAAACCAAATCGCAAGAGGAAGCAGGCTGATAGGTCCCCAAATAAAAACTAATTCATACCATTTTGCTCCTCGGATGAAATGAAACTTGCTGCCACTAGGCAGAAATAAAGTTTTACCAGAGCGTATGCGAAAGCGGCTCATAACCCAAAAACTAGCAAGTATTAAAACTAGGTAGGCTACAAGTATGGGTCCTTTGAGCAGAACCCCAATACCACAAACAAATGCAGACAGTATCAGCCAAAGCAAAGAATTCTTTTTAAGGTATTGAATGTAAAAATAAACAGAAAGCAAGAGAAAGAAAAGAAGATAAACTTCCATCATTGCGAGCTTTGCAAACTTATACAAGCCTAGAGAGAATAAGTAGAATATACAAACTATCCAATTTTGTTTATTGGAAACTTTCATGCTTTTCAAAATAAAAAAGACCAAAAGCACGCTAGATGCACCCATGAGAACAGAAGGAAATCGTTCGGAGAAGAAGCTTTTGCCGAAAATGGAGTCAGAAAACATACCTAGCCAAAATAGCAGTGGAGGTTTATATGGGTTCGAATAACCGCCAATTACTGGGTGAAGGAAGGCCTTTGCATCCAAACTCTCCCGGATAGTTCGAATATGCATCACCTCATCACCTTGAAGAAGCAGATAATCGCTTTGTATCCCAGGTAAAAGAGCTACCAAGGCGATTAAAAATAAGGAAAAAGGCTCGAAGTAATGTTTTAAATGAATATTCATAAAATTAAAATCTATTTATTGACTAAATATTTATTCATTAAAAATAATGCAAGTGAATCCATAGAAAATGATAGAAAAATATAGGTATGCTTAAATATAATGAAGAAAATGAAAAATACGTCCTTAAAAGTTGATTCTCCTGCTCCCAAAAAGAGGAATAAGAGGGAAGAAAACCGAGAAAAATCCAAAGAACTCATTTTACGTGCATCTTTAGAGCTATTTTCTATGAAAGGCTACGGATCTACAACCATGGAAATGATTGCAGATCGAGCTGGGATTTCTCGTGGCTTACCGTATTTATATTTTGAAAGTAAAGAGCGCTTGCTCTTCTTCATTCTCAAACGCCATTTCGATAGAGAGAAACATTTTCTGACGACTGTACCAAACGATTTTAATTCAATAGAGGAATTTATTGGAACTATTTTGGATAAGATGGATACACCTTTTGCAAAGGGTATGGATGGGGATGAAAGTTTGGAAATGCGCCTAATTATGAGTATGATGCTTCTTCCTGAAACAAAGAGTATCATTCAGGATTGGATTGTTAAATTCCAATCTGAGATTATGGAAGATTTTTTCTCTCGTGTAGAGGGTAGATTTGCCAAATTAGGAATTGAAGATCTCGCAGGAGAAATGCAATACCTTAGGATGGTTTATTTTGGTTTAACATTCTCAAGACTTTGTTTTGGTGAAGATTTTAATGTAAAATGCATGCGAGAAAGAATTAAGAGCCATTATTTGTCACAGCTCGAAAATTGTCCTATTAAACTTCAAAATAAGAAACGATCTATAGAAATTGACTAATAAATAAACCAGCTAGCTGAGTTAGTAAACTCTGTATGGTAATTATATATTTTCAAAATTATTGCTAGTTATATTTCAAGTGAAAACTTTTCCACTTTTTAAAACCTTCATTCTTGACTTCATCGTCTCCTTTAGGGAAGCAGGGAAGTCTTTATCTCTTTGGAATAATTTCTTTAAGGCTATAGCTTCTGTTTTGTTGTCAAGTAAAGAAAGTATCTCAGAGTCTAACTCATTCTTATAGAGAGTTCGAATCATTTTTTCAGATCGAGATGGGATGTCCAAAGTGATTAGCTCTTGTATTGATATATCTGAAATTTTTTGTATTGCCCATGACTGTATTGATAGGGTAAGGACTCTTTCCATTTGTATGGATTCTTCTTTTTCAGTTCTGGGACTTAGATTCTTATAGAATCGGATTCTTCTATTGATAAAGGGAACGAGTTTTTCTTTAGGTATAGTATTCTTTCTGATTTGTTCCCAGTCTTTGTGAAATCCATGGAAATGAGTTTCTCCATAGAATACAGAACCTAGATTCAAAAGATGAACTACAGTGGGTTCCATTAGGTTCAGTCTTAATCGAAAAGTATCTACATCACCCGCAATTAAATTAACAGGTGCTATTTTTTCTAAAATATTTAAAGCTAATGTCACTTTCTGAATGAAGCCGGGTTTCATTTGATCTTGAGTGGAAGCCAAAAGGTAGAAATTAAAATCTGAATCCTCTAAATAGTCGCCTCTTTCTCTTGAGCCATAAAATAATATTTCAAAAGGATGATCCGATTCGATTTCTTCTAATCTTTCGAAAATTTTAAGATAGTCAGTAGGATTCGGGTTTTGTGTTTTTGTCATATGATTCTTGTTATTGGAAAAAGAGTCTCATTTTAGATAGATTGTCCAAAATCGCAGAGAAGGCTTTGTCGCGTTCTTCGTTGCCTGGAAAATTTAAGGCTTTGATATTCGTGAGATCGTGGTAGATAATTTCTATGGTTGGCTTACTCGAATTTTTCTTTATTGAAGAAATATAATCCAAATTGATGACTTCAGTGTCTCCTAATTTTAACCACATGCAAAACTTCCTATTGTGTCTATAGTAGAATATTTCAATAAAGTAACAAGTGCTTTTCCACTAAAGTGTGGTAAGTATTGACCAATTCTTCATCCGCCTTGTCAAGTGGAGGAAGTTCTCCTTCCGATTCAAATACCACTAAAAATCCCTTATATGTCCACTCCCAACGCAAGCAGGCTAAATTCTTCTTACAAGAAAAAATTGTAAGCGTAGCCTTGTTGGGTTCATCTTGCACTTTCATATAAAAATACTTTTTCCACTTAGCTTTTTCAACTTCTGACTGAGGAATTTCGTATTTGAATCTACTTTTATTTTCCGTATTTGTTGAAGAGATGATCATTTCAGAAAATAGTCCAGCGATAGATGAAAATGAAATCTTATATCGATTCCCTTTGTTATCAACATCACCTTTTTCTAATAATTTATAATCGGGTGGTGGACGAAACGCCAGATAGTAAGTAAGACGAAGTAAGGCAGGTCTTTGGTCATTTGTGTCAGTATTATTTTTATCATTCAAATCTTTATCTTGTTGAACTTCTGAAGTCGAACATGAACTAAAAATACCTAGTAAGAATAATATAATGATTAAGTTAGAAAATTTATTCAGCTTCATTTTGTTGGTTGCCATTGGAAATTTCGTAGAGGTCTCCTTTATAGTTTCGGTATATATTCGTAAATTCTTTTGTTTCTACTTCATATTCTGGCAAAAGTGGAACCTTTCCACCTCCACCCGTTAAATCCGCTACGTATAGAGGTATAGAAATCCCGCTTTGTTGTCCACGCAGATTTTGGTAAATTTCTTTCCCTCTCTGAATTGGAACTCTAAAATGGGATACTCCAAAGACCTCGTCACATTGGTGCAAATAGTACGGCTTTACGCCCATAGAAAGCAATCGATAATTCAAGTCTTTTAGAATTTCAGAGGAGTCATTTATGCCTTCCAGCAATACAGATTGATTTAAAACAGATACTGCACCTTGTTTTACCAATCTACTGATTGCTTCTCTCGCCTCTGGACTGCATTCCTTGGGATGGTTGAAATGAGTTACTAGAAATATAGGAAAGTATTTATTGAAAATTCGACAAAGTGATTCCGTTATCCTCATTGGCAGAGTTACAGGATGTCTAGTATGGATTCGAATCTGATTGATATGTGGAATACTTTTTAGTTCTGAAAGTATCCAATCTATATGATCCTCTGAGAGGCTTAAAGGGTCTCCTCCTGAAAGAATAACTTCTCGCACTGATTCTGTTCGGCGAAAATAATCTAGAGCAGATTGCCATTCATTTCGATTGGGTGTTCCCATCGGCTTTGAGACTTTTCTCTTCCTAGTACAAAATCTACAGTAAACTGCACAGGTATGAGAAAGATACCAAAGCGCTCTGTCAGGATAACGATGAGTAACACCTTTGACGGGCATATATTGTTCTTCTGCTAGAGGATCTTGTTTGTCGCGATCAGAGAATTTTAATTCATCGATCTTGGGAATAGATTGCAGTCTTATCGGACAATTTGTATCTAAGGGATCCATTAAGGAAGCATAATAGGGAGTTATTCCAAGCTCGAAAAGAGAATCAGTCTTTTCTATTGCAGAGATTTCTGCATCGGATAATTGGATATAACTCTCAAGAGATTCTTTATTACGGATCTTATTCTGAAGTTGCCACTTCCAATTCTGCCAATCTTTTTCTAATCTTACACTCACGTATTTCTATAATTATTTTGGCATTGCAATTCACAAGCGAAATGATTTAGAAAAGCCCCTTGACTGAGAATGAATAAGGAATTTTCTGGAGAAAACATCGAGAATCATTATGGCATTAGGCATCACAGAAGTAAAAAAAGGTATGGTTTTGAAAGTAGAAGGTGAACTCTACAGTGTTATCAAAACCGAATTCGTAAATCCAGGCAAAGGCTCCGCTTTCATTCGTACTAAACTTAAACATGTTATGAGAGGAACTGGAATTGAAAGAACTTTCAAGGCCGCTGAGAAATTAGAGAACGTAGATATTGAGAAAAGATCTATGACCTATTGCTACTCAGATGGCGATGATATCATCTTCATGGATGTAAATGATTTTGAACAGATCCCTGTTTCTAAAGATTATGTGGAAGATATTCTTCCTTATATGAAAGAAGACACCAAAGTAGATGTTTCTTTTTATGAATCTAAGCCTATCGGTGTGGAACCACCTAACTTCGCTGTCTTAGAAGTTACTTATGCAGAAGAAGGCCTTAAAGGGGATACTTCAGGAACTGCATTAAAGAGAGTAACAGTAGAGACTGGTGGTGAAATAAATGTTCCTATTTTTGTTAAGCAGGGTGATGTAATCAAGATTGATTTAAGAGACATCTCCTATGTTGAGCGCGTAAATAAATAATATACTGTTTTTAGAATAGGGGCTTTATAGTCCCTGTTTTTCGTATAATTTTCATCTTAAACGCTTTTATCTTCATCGCTACTCTAGCGAACCCTTGATAAGGATGGATTCAAAATGACAATCCTAAGGCCTATTCCAGAATTAGAATCTATTATCTTGTATGCTAAGCGCTATTACGCGAAAGGCTGGTTGCCTGCAACAGCTGGAAATCTTTCTTTCAAAGAGACAGATGATAGAATTTGGATTACTTGTTCGGGGCTAGATAAAGGTAATTTGAGTATTGATGATTTTCTTGCTTTTTCACTCAGTGAAAATCGTGCTTTAGAACCACAAAACAACCGTAAGCCCTCAGCAGAAACCAGCATCCATAGGGCAGTCTATTTAAACCATTCATCAGCTAGAACTATCTTCCATGTTCATAATCTAAGCAGCATGCGGATTCAGTTGCAGCTAACAAAGAATAATTCCTTAGGACAATTTCCACTGCCTGCCTTAGAATTAATAAAAGCTTTTGGCATTTGGGAAGAGAATCCCCAAGTTTCAGTTCCAGTTTTTTATAACCATGCTGATGTGCCTTTGATTGCCGAAGAAATAGATAAATATTTTCAGGCGAAAGCAAAGAGTCAAGATGATTCAAATAATAGTCTAACAAAATCTCATGATATACCTATACTTATGGTAGAGAATCATGGCCCTACTTTTTGGGGCAAAGATGCTAATGATGTAAATCGAACCATTGAGGCATTCGATTATATCCTAAGCGCTATGGATTTTATGAAATAGATTCCAATAAGGATTTTTTTCTTTCGTTTCTTCATCTGCAAAAACAAGAGTCCTATCTTTAAAAGCAGTATTTAATTTCAAAGAAACTTGCTTTATCTTTGATTTGCGATTGATTAAGAGCTCAATTATTGATTCAGCTTCTTTATCTTCCAGGATAGATTTTAAATTTGAAATAGAACTTAGTCGGACCCCATCTATGGCTATTATTTCATCCCCTAAATAAACCTCAGCAGAGGGATCTATTCTACCTTGAAAGATTTTATTTACTAACAAACTACGGTTAGATTCTCGACATGTGAAACCGAGATCGTTGATGGGATTTACCTGTTTCGATTGGATGCCCAAGATCGCCAAATAATCAAATACTGGTATTCGAATACTTTCTGTTAGGTAAAGATTGAATTCATCCAAAAGATTTAACCCTGTTGTTTCTTTCGCTATCGAGAAAAATTCTTCCTTGGTGAATCCACGTTTTAGTTCTAAATAGTATTTGCTATAAAGTCCTTTTAAAATATCCATGAAGGACTTGCTACCATTTGTATCTACAAGAATTCGAATCTGCATACAGAGAACCAGAATTCCACCCTTTGTATAATAGGATATTGCTGTGTTGTTTGAATTATTAGTTCGTTTATAGAATTTATTCCAGGCTGTAAAAGATGAGTCTTCCAAGCTCATAAAATTTTCGCCTATATTATCTTCCAAAAGATTGATCTCTTCGTAGATCTTAGCAAGATACTCTTCAACTTTTAGGAAGCCTGCTTGTAAAAGGAAGTAAGCATCGTAAAAGCTTGTAATCCCTTCTGCTATCCAAAGTTCTTTGCTTAGATTTGGTTTAGTATAATCAAAGGGACCGAAAGCAATAGGGCGGATTCGTTTAATATTCCAAAGGTGGAAGTATTCATGGCAAAGTAGTTCAAGAAGTTTTAGATATTCATTGCTATCTTTTATTTTCGTAGGATCAAAAATATTTACAGAACAGGCTTTATGTTCCAGGCCACCATATCCTGATTCAGTTAAAATTAGGATAAACAGATAGTAATCGTTCGGGTAGCCACCCATTGTGAGTGCTTCTAATTCGACAATTTTCTTTAGGTCTTCACATAATTTTAATTTCAAATCTTCCTTAAGATCTCCTTGGATAATGATCTCGTGTTTGGATGATTCAATTCCAAGCGAAATAGGCTTCTGATCTGTAATAAAAAAAGGAGAGTCAAAGAGGGTATCGTAGTCATCCACCAAATACAAATTAGATTTTGAATCTTTTTGTAGTGGGCTATAAACTTCTAAGTTTTTAGCAGTCACCCATTCAATGGATATTTGTAATTTTTCCTCCGAAACCACTTGCAGAATAAGTGCTGCAGGAGTAACGAGACCAAATTCAGAATCTAAGTAATTGGTTCTAACTGTTAGATCTTCAAATGCATAAATGTAATATTCAAATTCTACATCCCCTTCACCTAGTACTCTCCATTCGGCAAGATCGGTTTGGTTCCAGGTATTACTGCTTTGGAAACCATGTAGGAATCTTGAATATTCTCGAATCATATAGGATCCTGGTGTCCAATTCGGCATACGTAGGACTGTCTCTGACTCTTTGCTAGTGAATTTACATTTTACATGATAGTAGTGTTGGATCGTATTTGTTGCGCTTACGTAGTATTGGATATTTTTCGAATTCTTCATCTAGCTCACCAGAATTTTCAAAAAAATAGAATTGTCACTCGTTTTCCATTGACATTTTATTTGCAAACTTCAGTTTGGAATCAGCAAAAAAGGAGGTGGTCCACATTGAGTAAAAGTATTAAACAAATGACCGGCGAGGTGGCTGAGCAGTAGACATACGCTCAACTACTTGTTAGTAGGCTTTATGCTTACTGCAATCCCATCAGACCACCGATCCCCAAAAGTTCCTAGAGCTGGTCACTCAACTGGGCAATAAATTATTGCAGATGCTTCTGGGGATTTTCTTATCATTCCAGCTTTGCAATTAAATTTAAAACTTCAAAATCACTTTCTTTTAAGAAGGATTCTTCAGAAGAGCATCCTTATATTTAAAATGATCTCTTAGAGTCGTATAAAGTTCCCAATAAGTTATAGGTTTTGCTCCTAATTTACGGTTCTCATACCCGATCCGAAAGAGATGCTTCCATTGTCCGAAGAGGTAAGAATATGCTTGGACGATACTGAATTTTGGATCATAGAGATTTGTTGATTCACTCATGGCTCCGTTTAGCTCGATTATCTGAAAATTATTTCCTGATTTTAGATCTTCTTCATTCGCATAACGGAGATCATATCTTCCAAAATTGAAACCAGAAAATTCTTTCGATATTGCATCAATTCTTTCTTCCAATTCCTTTGTAATTAAATGAGACCCATCACGAAATAGACAACCCTGGATATGGTTACCAAGTATACCGATATTTCTTTTCTCACCAAGAGTTGGAATTTCGTTTAATTGAAATTGATTGTTCTTAAGAAAAGTATCAGCTTGGAATTGAAATCTTGGATGAGTATTGATTAACTCTTTTACAGTTGAGTAACCATTGCCTATAATTTCCGGGAAGACCTTGTCTGTGATAGAGAAGATTTTCCCTTTTTTCTGGCTAGGATATCTATAGTAAAATACTCCAATCTCAAATGGACCTGCATGAAATTCTTGGAGTATAGTAGGAACCTTTACATTTGAAAGTAAATAAATCAAATTCTCATAGCTTTCAACCTTATGAACAAAGGCTCCTCGTTCTCCAACATCTGGTTTTAGAATAAGAGGAAAGTCTAATCCATATTCTACGATAGAATCATATGATATTTTAGTACCTGGTTCAATGAAAATATATCTGGCTATCCATTCTTTTGGCAATTGAGAGAGGATTTTAGATTTGGATTCTCCCGCTATCCCTCCTGTTTCAATCCCAGGATTGGAACAGGTAATTGTAAGAAAACCTCTGTAACGTAGCATTAATAAGGCGATATAAGGAACAACGGGAATATAGAAGATCCAAATAGGCCAGAATTCTAGTTTCGGAATTTTCTGAATCTTAAGCCATAAGGATCGACGTGAGTCTGGGTTGAGAATTTTAGTCACTAAGGTAAATAGTAGAAAGAAGGAAATTACAGTAGCTGTAAGTGCTGAATATGAATTGGGGTTTTGGAAAAATTGTAAAACCATATTCCCATAAAAGTATGAAAGCATTACAAGAATGGGAGTCCAGATTGCAGAAGCAAATAATGAATATATGCTAAACCTGATAAGGCTCATGCCAAGGGCTCCAGAAAGAAAGTAAACTGGTAATCTTGTGCCTGGTGTGAATCGAGATAAGAAGACAACTTTTGCGAAGTTATTATTGATCTGACTTTGTATGTTATTTACAAGATTTGAATTTAAAAGAGTTTGAAATTTTCTCCATTTCTTAGAAAGGTTCAGGAAAAATTTCCCCATAACAAACAACCAAAGATCACTAATAAAAATTCCCAGAGTACAGGCTATAATTACTATACCTAAATCAACTTTACCTTCTTCAGCGTGGATGCCCCCAGAAATGCAGGTAAGATCTTCGGAAACAAAAGTTCCAAAGAATAAAACAAAAAATTCTACCAAGGTATTATTTAATTTGAAGGAATTAAGTTTTTGGCGCGAACCGTTGATGCGGTAAATCCAAATTCTGCGGGAACATGGATCTGTGGGAAATTCTCGGTAATTCCAATTTTTATTATTGCTAGGTGGTGGATAGTATGGTCAAGAACAAAAAGCTCTTCTCTATGGTAGTTGGTTTCAGTGATTGCAATATCATCTCCACCGAGGAAACATTTTATTTTTATCGGAAAATTATTTCTAACTATTTCCAAAGATTGTAAAAGCTCATTGGAACGAGATAGGTACTCATTGAGATTGCACTCTAGATTAACATCTCTTTTCCTATCATCATAAGAAATAGTTCCATCTCTTTCAATTGATATTAAGCAATCGATGAATTCTAAAATGTGGCGTGCATGTTGTCCTATACTGGCTCCATGTAGATTGTTAAGCTGCTGACAATATTCCTCTTCCTTAAGTTGGTTTAAGATTTCATTTAATTGGTTTAAACTTTTAATTAAAAAAACATTTGTTTTCATATTTATATGATCCTAATAGTGTAAAAAAATTATTTAAGATATCTGTATTCTTGGTAATCATGAAATTACTTACCATTCCAAGTTCCTTTTGTAAAAAATGATTCCAACTGTAATAGGAATTCCCCAAGAAAGCATATGCCAAAAGCTTAGATGAGAAAATCTTGTATCGGGACAAAATGCATTCAAAACTATTTCTGCCAGACAGAACGAGCTTATGATGCCTATGATTGAAGCATAACGAATTTGTGTTATAAATCTAGAACGAAATAAATAGAAAAATACAAATAGCAAAGGTAAGGCGTAAACTATAAAATGACTGGGACAGAAAGAATGTTGAATCGTGTAAAATGCAGGATTACTAAACTCACTCCAATTAATATTCCAAACCATATAAACTGTTCTTAAGAATAATAAACTTAGAGAAATTATCAAAACTCCTGTAAGGTTACTTCCTGGAGAGGAAAGTTGAAACATTGAATACAGTCCAAGAATTACAATGAAGTAAGGGATGATAAAATCCAATCTCATGGGATGTAGTAATGATGATTTTAAATTGAATTCTAAAAATAAGAAAACAATCGTTAGGCTAAATAGAGCAATATAAATCCAAGGAGTTTGTTTTTTGGATGAAGGTTCCCAATCTTTGGCTAAATGATCTATATAAGAATTATTACTCATCCTTGAACCTCCTTTTTGATATTTTTCATAGCACGGTGAGAAGTTACTTTAATTGCGCTAATACTCATTCCTGTGATTTTGTGAACCTCTAGTATGCTTTTGCCATGCAATTTCATAAGCTGGAAAACTTGCTTTTGTTTCTTTGGTAATAGTTCTATAGCTTGGGTCATTTTTTCAATAAGTTCATCTTTTGAATCATCAGTTTCATTGATTTCACTATTAGAGTCTAAAATATCATCAGGTAGTATTTCTTGGTTTTTCGTCTTTTGAAAAACACGTATATAATCAATGATTTTATAATTTACTATAGAATGAAACCAAGGTCGGAATTTCTTAGTAGGCTGGAAGGATGGCAAAGCCTTATGAATTCCAAATAGAATTTCTTGCAATATATCCTCTCTGTCTGAAGCATTGAAAATTCTTTTGTTCAATATCATTTCTATTTCCACAGAGAGTTCCGAGAGCAAATTTTTATAGGAAACTCGGTCGCCTTCTTGAGCCAGCTTGGCCAACTGAAACCATTTTGTTTCCTTATCTTGCATTCCACAATACTCGTTTCGAAAAATTTAGATCAATGTTACAGTTTTGAAATTTTTTATGCAAGTTTATACACTTTTACAGGTTTTTCCCTGCCTTTTACTTGGACTTCTGAGAGGAAGGTATGGATATTCTTATCTGAAAATTGAATCACTTCTTCACTTGCCAAGATCTTTGTCTGAAACTCTTTATTCAACTGTTCAATTCTAGAGGCTAGGTTAACCACATCTCCTATAATTGTATATTCTTTACGATCCTTCGTTCCTACATTTCCTGTTACAGCCTGACCACAATGCAATCCAATACCAAAGTCAATTGGATGGTTTTCAGTGCTTTTGTTTACTTGGCTGATTCTTTCGAGAATTTCTAAACTAGAATCTATTGCCTTTTTGACATCATCTCCTGAAGAAATTGGAGCTCCAAAAACAGCCATTAGACCATCTCCTAGAAATTTATTGATTACACCATTGTTACGCAAAATGGAATCTACTACAATTTCAAATACATAATTCAAATAAGCAATAACTTGGATTGGGTCTTTATCTTCGCTGAATCCTGTGAAATTTCTTATGTCAAAAAACATCATACAGACATATTTCATTTCTGAATCTTCACCTTGTTTCTGAGTTAATAATTTATCAACAACTGCTGGAGATACATGTTGTCCAAAAATATTTGTGATTCGATTTCTTTCATGTATCAATTTCATAGAATCATTGATTCGGGTTTTTAATTGAGAGGTAACGAATGAGGCAACCAAACCACCAACAAAAAGTAGTGCAGCTTTTGCAAAATGCAAGCCTGAATTGGAATAAAAATCACCATTAGCTTGTATGGATTGTGAATCCATTAAATATAAATATAATCCGAAATACTCTAAAGCTGCAATGATTCCAGTATATACAGCAAGTCTAGGATCAAGTCTTAGTACAGATAGAATGATAAAAATATAATACACTTGGTACGGAGGACTATGCAAAGACATTTCTGGAAAGGGAAGATTTAAAGATAGAAAGTAGATTGATAGAGTAGGTAGACTTATCTCTGTGGTAGCATTCAAATAGCGTATAAATTTTGGTATTTTCTCAGACCTGTTAATCGCTTTGATAATACGAAGGCGAATCAAAGTAAAATATCCAATCACTAAACTGAAATAAATGATTGGTAAATGTCCAATCTTTCCAAATTGCTCTGGTTGTATGAAAAAGTTTTCTGGTTGGAAGAAAAAGCCTAGAATAAAACCGATGAGCAAGGTTATAAAAAATACAATCAGTATCTCAATTCTTAACTTCTCACTTTTTAATATCTCTTGGTCAAATTCAAATTTCATAGGATTAACTCTAGTATGACAATCTTATTCAGAAAATAAAAATATTCAATGAATATAGCAAAGATTCTATGAATCAAGCATTCTGTAAAAATAAAAATAAATTGGATTTACCATATATAAATGAAATCTAGACAAAAGTGCAAGAAAGAATAACTACAGCAATATCGGAAATAGGATTCCTTGAATGGGGAAATCCCCAAGGTAGACCAATACTCGCTCTCCACGGTTGGTTGGATAATGCTTCTAGTTTTGCTCCTCTAGCAAATTATTTTTTAAATAATGGATTGGATTTCCATCTCATTGCCATTGATTTTCCTGGGCATGCTCACTCAAGTTGGCGTCCAACTCGTACGGTATTTTCATTTATTGATTATATCGCTGACATAAAAGCTGTCGCTGATCATTTGCAGTGGGACAAATTTACTATCCTAGGTCATTCTATGGGTGGTGGACTTGGTTCTTTATTTGCTGGAACATTTCCAGATATGATTGAGAAACTTATCTTAATTGAAGCCTTGGGTCCCGTAACTAGGGAAGCGAATGAGGCACCCGAGAATCTTGCTCTAGCAATACAAAGATTTCTGGATCACAGCAATAAAGATCCTGAGTCTGCAATTTTTCGAAGTATAGACCAACTGGTAAAGCTTAGATTGAGAGCAGGTAAGATGAAGGATGAATCCGCAAGACTTCTTATTGAAAGGGGCACAGAAGTTTTAGAAGACGGAAATCTACGTCTTCGAAGAGATCCAAGATTGAATTTGCCTTCTTTTCTTCGACTAACAGAAGATCAGGTTATTGAGTTTTTGAAAAGGATTCATGTTCCCAGTCTATTGATTTGGGGAGACCAGGGTTATCAATGGGAGAAGAAAATTCTCGAACATCGAGCGAATGCAGTCGCAAATCTTAAGCAAATAACTTTAGCTGGAAATCATCACTTACATATGGATGAGCCCGAAGCTGTTGGAGAACAGATTGTTCGTTTTTTAAGGAAAGATTAGAGCGTTTTTCTAAAAATTTTCAATTCAAATTGCAACGATAGCTAAATTACAGATTAGAATGCCGGATTTTAAAATTTTCAATGAGTAATTTGAAATAAAAAAGCCCCAGCAAATTGCCAGAGCTTAGTTTCGTGAACTGAACCTTTATATGAGATTACATTCTTCCACGTCTCAATGCTTCAATCCGAACAGATAAAGGTGGATGCGTTGAAAACAATGCCATAATTTTGCTTTTGTCAGAAATCTTTAATGAGGCAATCGCTTCCCCTCTTTCATCTTGAGGCGCATTAACATATAATTGTAGTTTTTCCAATGCAGCAATCATGGACTCACGACCTGCAAGTTTCGCAGCTCCAGCATCTGCACGAAATTCACGGGTTCTTGAGAACCAGCTAGTTACTATAGAACCAAGAAAACCGAATACAATCATTAAAACTTGCCTAATCATAAAATCTAAAAATGGGCTACTGTTTCTCGATTCACTACTATCTGAATTCTGTCTTAAGACATTAGAAATCAAATTCGCTACTATTATTGAGAAGAAAAGAACAAAAGAGTTTATTACACCTTGGATCAAGGTCATTGTAACCATATCACCATTCGCAATATGAGATACCTCATGAGCTAACACTCCTTCTACTTCTCTATCATCCATATAATTGAGCAGACCAGTTGAGACAGCAACAAGAGAACTGGATTTAGATCGACCTGTTGCAAATGCATTGATCTCAGGAGATTGATAAATACCAACTTCTGGCATTGGTATACCTGCAGAAGAGGCGAGTCTTTGCACACGTGAAACTAACTCTCTTTCAACTCCAGTAGCTTTGTTCGGATCAATGGTTTTTACACCCATGGCTCTTTTAGCCATAAATTTCGAGATCGCTAAACTAATAAATGATCCTACAAAACCCCATACAACACTTAAGACAATTATTTGTGTATAGTAAGCATCAACTCCATCAAATATACCTAAGCTATAAATTATATTTAATATTATCGATACAGTTATAAGAATAAGAAAGTTAGTTAAAATAAACAAACCAAACCTTTTAAACAATGCCATCTTATATAAATTCTCCTTGGTTATTTATTAGACAGGGAATTCTATTTTTTTGCTAAATAAGAATCTAAAATTAAATCGGACTCGGATTTTTTCACCCAGTTCTTTTCGACAAAAAGTTCTAAGGTTAGTTCAATTGCATCCAAAGGGATATGGGAAAAAAATTGGTGAATCTCTGAATAATCAAGTCTTTCACCTTTCTTTTGAATTAAGGATTCCATTTCTGTAGTAAAACTAGAAACAATACGAAGCTGTACAAAAAGTATCGTATATTCTTCTAAGAATGCTAGAAAGGCATCATCCGATTCTTCTACTGCTAGGTTAAAAGCGAAGTCATAAATATTCATGTCTTCCGAAAAAACCTTTTTAATATCCGAACCAAATGACTTAAAAAGGTTTAGCATCCGATTAGCCGAGACTCCACCTGATCCTGTCAGCATCTTAATATGAACTAGTTCGATTTTGGAAAGTAAGTCTTTTGCAGGTTCTAGGTTATAAGTTCTATGGATGGAATCTTTGAGAAGTATTGCGAATTGTGCTTTTGAAAGTAATTTCCAATAGGAGGATATCAATTCAGGAATGGGTCTTTTCAAAAGCTTTGCTTTGTGAATTGAAGTAATTTGGCAATAAAATAGTTCAGTTAAAGCCTGATGGCTAAAAATTGGATTTTGCAAAATACTTTTTACTAAATTTTGATCAATGATTCTAAAATAGTAGTCCATCATATAGGCAAAGCCTACATTTTTTTCAATCTCTGTAGAGATTGTTGCGGGGTGAACCATTTCAATCGTCTTCTCGATTTGTTTCAGTTTAGGCAAAGGAGCATAAACTAACTCAAGTAACTCAGAGAAATTTTTATGATCTACTGATTGATTCATTATATCTATTAAGAATCTCGCAATTTTTCTTTTTTAGAAAAATGAAATAGGATAAGCAGTAATCCTAATATGAGATAGGCAATTGTAAATTTTCCACTAGCTGGAATTGCAAATGTGTTTAAGATCGCATTACCTGCCAAATCATATGAATGTATGATGCCTACGAAACTTAAGACGGCTCCAATAGAACACCAAGCTCCAGCCTTTAGAAAATTTCTATCAATTACATAAACAGTAATCGCAGCCCAGACCATGGATGAGAGGAGAAAACCTTGCGATAAAGATAGAATTCCATCCAAGGCATAGGGTAGAATAGGTATGGAAAGCGGTGTCTCGGACAACCAAATATGATGAGCTTTTTCTATAGAATGTGATGCCAGAACAGATTGCAGAATACCATCTGCATAATTGAATACGGACTGTATCATTAGAACCGCCCAACCAGCAAGAGCAGGGAATAAACCAATGATAACAGCAGGTGAATGCTTGGAAGGAACAGATTGAAATGCCTGTGAGCCGATCACAATTCCTATCCAAAGAACAATTGCCATACCAGCTTCGATAGGGATTAATGCGGAAACAAATGCAATCAATCCAAATAGAGAGATGATCGTTATAAATATCCCATTTAACACAGAATACCCGATTCTAGCTCCTAGTCCCTTCCATCCTGGATGCCCAATATAAATAGTTGTTGGGAAGGGAGATCCAAAGAAGGCTCCAACAATAGTACCTATCCCATTCACCATTAGCGAGGATCTTGTATCAAAGGAATCACCTGCAGCTTCGGCTGATTCAATATTTTGCAGAGATCCAATGACATTGAAAATCCCCATTGGAATTATAATGGAAAGATAACTTGCAAGATATGTTGGATTAATTACAGAAAGAACCTCGGGAATGAATAATTTCGGGATTGAAAATCCAATGCTCGCATAGGAAGCTGAGATCGCATTTGCCTCCATGAATCCTTCTCCCCAGAATCCACTCATCCAAGCTAAACAAGTTCCAACAATTACAGAGAGTAGGCCGCCTGGGATGTGAAAAGGAAATTGAACTCTTGCAAAATACTGAAGTAAAATAATACCAAAAGGAACAAAAGCAATCAATGGGTTCTGAAATGTTCGAAGTAAAAAGTCCATAGAAATAAATGTAATGGCTATACCAGCAAGAGCAGAAAGCAATGCGGCACGTGGAGTGGCTTTACGAATGGAATGTGCAATGAAGGACCCTGCAAATTCAATGAGACCAGACAGTAGACTTGCTAATAATCCCACCTTCCAAGCTTGTAGATAGTCACCCGTTTCTTTATATACGGGAAATAGTATGAAAAAGACAAATGCAAATAATGAAACAGTATTGATACCATAGGGCAGTGCAGTGATATCATCACGATTCTCAGCTAGCCCTTTTTTGTAAGCCTGCCAGGCGTAAAATAGATTTCCAATTAACAGAGATACTGCGATAGCAGGAAGCACGACGGTTGTCATGAATTCCATAGGGAATCCACAAAGACCAACACATAATCCTGTAAGGACTAATAATTGAATAAGGTTATCAATCATCAAACCAAAAAAACCATCAACATCTCCACGAACGAAAATCTTAGGTTTCATTTTTCTTTCCTCCAAAATCAACTCGGATTACATTGTCTTTGTTACTATCTAAAGGCTTAGCTTCTTTTTTCGGCTTCAATTCAGTTTCTTTTAATTTTTCATCAGCTTGCAAAGTAGCTTTTTGGGGGCTCTCATTTGTAATTGGTAAGATTCTCAATTGAACAAGGGAAGACTGTGCTTTATCATAAATTCGAAATACACTATCCCAAGGTATCACAACTTTCTCCCAATTATAACCAAACTGAAGTTCTGCGAATAACTCTTTTTCCATTGCTTGTACGTCTCTGACCGCACGAGGTCCAAAAACTAAAACAATTCCAGATTCTTTTTCTTCACCTACAAGCCCGCGTGAGCCAATTTTCAAATCAGGATGAGGCAGCACGTGCATATAAAAAGTTCCAAATTTTTCCCAGTATAAAGTAAATAAGTCACTTTTGAATGACCTAATATTCTTAATCTCTTCTTGCGTAATTTCCCCGTCCATATAGCCCCTAATTGATTATGAAAGATTTTGTTTGGATTCTTGCTTAGAATCAGAAGTGGTCTGCATATAATCTGTGTGAATCACATACTCTGGTACCAAATCTTGGAAAAGCCTATAGATTTCTTGGTCCTTGTTTGCTTTTGCCATGCTAAACATTGTATTTAATTTATTCTGGAAGAGAAGTAAGTTATAGCTTTCAAGCGGTGCTGCTATTCTAATCTTCGGGTGGTGAGTCTTTTTAATCCCTTCTTGCCCTAACATTAGTTCTTCGAATAGCTTCTCTCCTGGTCGAAGTCCCGTAAATTCTATTTGGATATCTTTGTAGGGAGTAAATCCGGAGAGACGAATCATCTCTTCAGCAAGATTTGTAATTCGAACTGGCTCACCCATATCAAGAATAAAAATTTCACCATGCTCACCCATAGAGCCTGCCTGGAGTACTAGTTGTGATGCTTCGGGTATTGTCATGAAATACCGTATTACATCTGGGTGGGTTACTGTAACAGGACCTCCCTTCTTGATTTGTTCTCGAAACCTCGGGATCACAGAACCATTTGATCCAAGAACATTTCCAAAACGAACAGTAATGAATTTAGTTCGAGAGTTGATGGAAATATGCTGTAAGTAAAGCTCGGCTATTCGCTTCGAAGCTCCCATGATGTTCACTGGGTTAACTGCCTTGTCTGTAGAAATTAATACAAATCGTTCCACTCCCGTTAAACGAGAAACATCTGCAACATTCTTTGTTCCATTGATATTATTCAAAACTGCTTCGCAGGGATTGATTTCCATCATTGGTACATGTTTATAGGCGGCGGAATGAAAGACTACTTGAGGCTGGTGTTCATTAAAAACAGTTGAGAGGCGTGATAAATTTTTAACATCAGCGACAACAGGAAAGATTTTCGTTTTGTCATGAAATTTCGTTCTCATCTCATAATCGATTTCGTAGAGCGGAGTCTCAGCATTGTCCAAAAGGATTAAATTCTCAGGTTCAAAATACATGACCTGACGACAGAGCTCTGAACCTATGGAACCACCTGCACCTGTTATAAGAATAGTCTTCCCTTTTAAATAAGATTTGATATTATCAATCTCTAGGTTAACGGTCGGTCTACCTAAAAGATCTTGCACTTCAACTTCCCTCAGCTGATTGATCTTAGGTGCTTCATTTAAAATTTCGTTAAAATTTGGAAGAATTTTATAAACAACTTTCAATTCTTCACATATTTTCATAATTCGTGAAACAATCAATCCATCAGGTTGGTTCATGGTGATGATAACCTGCTTCACGGAGTTAGTACGAATTATATGTTCTAATATATCTAAATTCCCAAGAATCGGTATCCCTTGTATGTGACCACCGATCTTAGAAGTATCTTCATCTATAAAACCAACAGGTAGAAGATTTAAATTGCCATGCCTTCTGATTTCACCTAGAAAGGTTGCACCTAATTTGCCAGCGCCTACGAGAACTACGGGAATGTTTCCTTCTTCGAAAGTCTTCTTGCGAAAAATTTCATCTCTCATCATTCTCCAGGAAAAAGATCTCAAACAAAGAAAACTCAACAACAAGAGAGTGTCGAGTATAGGAACCATACGAGAAAGTTGTGAAAATCGATTGTAAAATAGTAGGGCAGTTGTCGAGACCAAGGAAGATAGCATAGTAACCTTTATGATCTCAACCAAATCGTGAATGGAAGCATAAGACCAGAGAGATCTATAGATTCCTGAAAAAAGGAAGATTACCGAGCGAACAGAAATTACTATAACAAGAGATGTAAGAAATAAATTTCGGTCTTGGAGGAAGCTTAGATTTTCGTAACGAATCAAATGAGCGAGAAAAAAGGAAGCAACCATAAATACCAAATCGATAGGGAATACTAAAAATCTTTTCTGTAAACGATTCATATCTTTCTTTTATTCAATTTTATGGAGAGTCGAAAGGTTGTAAACAAAAGTAGAAAACTCTTGACTATAAAATCAAAAGATTTATCATAAAATTCTTGGAATCTCGAATTATCAATCTAGTAGGTCAACTTTCTGCTGAAGCGGGCTCTCAATTGTATTTAGAGTTGAAATCTCTTTTATCAAGCCCGCATCTGCTTTTATTTGATGCAACAAAGTTAGCCAACATCGACGAGATAGGTTGGCAATTTTTAAAAAAATGCCAGACGAAGATCTACCAAACAGGAAGCCATGCAGCTATCATTGGTTTGAATCAAGACAGTCATTTACCTTGGAAATCGAATCGATTATTAGAAACAATTCCCATTTTTCAGGAAAGAGAATCAGCGAAAAAACATCTAGCATCCCTAGTAGTGGTTAATTTAGATTCTACTCCCTCATCAAATGCGAGTCTTCATCCATCCTCACATTCTATCCCAGGCAATAAAACAGTTTCGTCTAGCGCATCTAATACGATAAATACGTCTTTATACTGTCCCCATTGTGATTCCATTCTTAGAACCTACCAAATGGGGAACAACTCTTGCCAGAGCTGCAAGGGAAAATACTTCCTACATAAAGATTTTAAGATTAGCAGCTTTGAGAAAGTTATTTAAACAATTGTACTGATTAATATATATAGTAGTTTCAATCTCTAGTAAAGCTGGAATCTATCAATTAGTATATCTTGAATTATAGTATTTCCCTAGGACTCATTATAAGCTTTTTCAAGCGCAGCAACGTCAAGTTTTATCATTTCCATCATTGCATCCATAACAGCTTTCACTTTTATCGGATTGGGGTCATTGATAAGTTCCATGAATCGTTTCGGCACGATTTGCCATGTTATACCAAATGGATCAGTAATCCATCCACATTGAAGAGGTTTAGCACCAGCAGTGATAAATTTGCTCCAATAATCATCTACCTCTACCTGAGATTCGCAATTAACAAAAAGGGAAATCCCATTTGAAAACTGGAAATAAGAACCGCCGTTATATCCCATAAAGTTTTGACCGCCAACAACGAATTCGGCTGAAGTAATTGGACCATCCGTGCCAGTCTGAGCAAAGATATTGATTTGTGAGTCCGGAAAAGTTGAAGAATAAAACTTTATAGCATCTTCAAGTTGATCATCAAACATTAGGAAGGGTGTGATTTTTGGCATGAGACAAATCCTTTAATTTTTATTTATTAAGTCGAAATAATAGGCTCTAGGATAATTTATGATATTATCACCAAGCCTATTTCTTCTATTTCTACAAAACCCGTATAATATTAATTTAACGAACTTATAAGAAAGAATGGAAATCTATTAAAAGAAATTTTTAACTATAAATCTCGCTTCCCAGCTTTACAAAGTCTTTTGCTTTTTCTTCCATAGCTTTCTCGATTGCTTCCTCTGTCTCCAAGCCTTGCTCTTCGGCAAACTTTCGTATGTCCTCAGTAATTCTCATGGAACAAAAATTTGGTCCACACATAGAGCAGAAATGTGCTAATTTGGCACCATCTGCAGGAAGAGTTTCGTCATGGAATTCTTCTGCTGTATCTGGATCGAGAGAAAGATTGAACTGGTCTTGCCATCGAAATTCAAACCTTGCTTTACTGAGAGCATTGTCTCGGATCTGAGCTCCAGGATGACCTTTTGCAAGATCAGCTGCATGGGCAGCAATCTTATATGTTATGACTCCGTCTTTCACATCCTTCTTATTCGGAAGTCCAAGGTGTTCTTTGGGAGTCACATAACAAAGCATAGCACAACCAAACCAACCAATCATAGCTGCACCAATTCCAGATGTGATATGATCATAACCAGGAGCGATATCTGTTGTCAAAGGCCCAAGAGTATAGAAGGGGGCTTCATTGCATTCTTGCAATTGCTTTTCCATATTGATCTTGATCAAATGCATAGGAACATGTCCTGGACCTTCAATCATAGTTTGGATATCATGCTTCCAAGCAATCTTGGTAAGTTCACCCAAGGTCTCAAGCTCTGCAAACTGTGCCTTATCATTGGCATCGGCAATGGAACCAGGACGAAGCCCATCTCCCAGGGAAAAGGCAACATCGTATGCTTTCATAATCTCACAGATTTCTTCAAAATGAGTATAAAGAAAACTTTCTTTATGGTGGGCAAGACACCACTTTGCCATGATAGAACCACCTCTTGATACAATGCCCGTTACACGATTTGCTGTGAGAGGAATATATCTCAATAAAACTCCTGCATGTATCGTAAAATAATCTACTCCTTGCTCAGCCTGTTCAATCAGAGTATCTCGGTAGAGTTCCCAAGTGAGATCTTCGGCTTTTCCATTTACCTTTTCTAAGGCTTGGTAGATAGGAACAGTTCCCACAGGAACGGGAGAATTGCGAATGATCCATTCTCTGGTCTCATGGATGTTTTTGCCTGTGGAAAGATCCATGATGGTATCAGCTCCCCATCGACAGGCCCAGACAGCTTTTTCTACTTCTTCATCGATACTTGAAGTAACAGCACTGTTTCCAATGTTGGCATTTACTTTAACAAGAAAATTGCGCCCAATGATCATGGGTTCCGATTCAGGGTGGTTGATATTATTCGGAAGAATTGCTCTTCCTTTTGCAATTTCATCCCGAACAAATTCAGCTGTTATTTTGCCCTGCGGAGTGTTTGCACCAAAGCTATTGCCAGGGTGTTGGTTGCCTTTTTCTTTGACACGTTCCAATTCTTGGTTCTCACGAATGGCAACATATTCCATTTCAGCCGTGATGATTCCCTTCTTAGCATAGTGCATCTGAGAGACATTGGCTCCTGGCTTAGCTCTGAGTGGCTTGCGAATATGTTCGAATCTTAAATGATCCAGACTTGCGTTTGCTTGCGCTTTGCGACCGTATTCGGACGAGATTTCACTTAACTGTTCCACATCACCTCTGCCCAAAATCCAAGGCTCCCTAATAGGCCTTAAACCTTTTTTGATATCTATAGTCTGGTTCTTATCAGTATAGGCTCCACTCGTGTCGTAAACAACAACAGGATCATTGGCTCTAGATCCTTTCCCATGAACCTTTGTCTCAGAGAGTTGGATTTCTCTCATGGCAACTTGGATGTTGTGTATACTGCCAGGAATATAGATTTTAGATGAGTTCGGGAAGGGTGTAGTTGTAACGCTGTGATTCATTGATTCAAGTATTCTATTGCAAAAGACATTGTCCAGTAAAAATGCGAGTCGAGATCGCTTGATTGGGATGGTATATTCTAACGAACAACAAAATATTTTGGGCGCACATTTCCGGCTCTCCCTCTGGTCAATAAATTGCTAAGTGTTTCCCTCCCTCGCGCCTGTTGGCCAGTTGGGTCTGCCAAGGTCGCTGTGGAGGGAAACACTTAACATGGGATAGATATATAGTGATTTTTCTCCAATTTATTGACCCCACTCGATCCGGGGCGCGTCGACAATGGACAGTTATCAAGCAAACCAACCGTCTACCTTCCGCTGTCAGCTTGCCAGCCAGGTTGGAGCAAAGAGCCAGCGTAAGGCATTCAGTTTGCAAAGTTGAATAAAGATTTCTCTTATTCTAGATTATTATAAATTAACTATTGTTATATTTAATATAATAATCGCAAGCACACTGTGTGCCAAATTCATCGAGAATTTTCTATCCACCCTATAGGTAAATAGCTGTAAAACCGGCTTTCTTAGCAATTTTAAGCCATCTATCGTTTTATCTTCACCGGAATAAAAACCATTATCTATCTCCCCAGAATCGGAACTCAATAACTCATTTTTTATCTCGATCAATTCCCTAACTGTAATCTGTTGCTCTAGAACTAGCTTTTCCAATTTATATCGTTCACTCTTCTTTTCGAGGGATACAATTTCTCTATAGTGCGACCAGGATACCTTAGGCTGAAAATTTTTCTTTTTATAAACCAAATAGAATTGCCTCATATAGCGCAAGTTCCTAGCAGAAAATCCACTTCCTAGCGTTCTATTCAACTCTTGCAATTAAAATAATGAATAAAATATGAATTTATAGAAAAGGATTATTAAACTAAAACTCCCCTTGCGAATAGGTGATCACCGCAACGGTTTTGGCATTCCGAACTAGCCATTGGCCGTGAGGATGATCGCTTATTCGCTTATATTCCAATTGGATGCAAGAATAGATTGATTCCAATTCATATCTCCATCAGCTAATGCAGATTCATGGATGTAATCAAGATAAGCTCAATTATAATAAAATATTGAGATAAATTAAAATTTAAATTATTCTTATTGACATAATGCACGAGATTCGTGCATTCTATTATTATGAAAAGTATTACTTTTAGAGCAGATGAAAGAGCTATAGAGAAAGCTCGCTTAAAAGCAAGCAAGCTAAAAAGATCATTAAATGATATATTCAATGATTGGCTTAGGACATTTTCTGAATCTGAATCTAAAGATTTCGATATAGATAATTATTTAAAAAGATTTGAATATGTAAAAATCAATCGAAAAATTTCACGTGAAGAAGCAAATGAAAGGTAAGGTGTTTATAGACACTAACGTTTTTATTTACTTCTTTTCTGATAAGAACTTAGGTAAAAAAGAAATCTCTTCCAATCTAATAAAAGCATCTTTTAAATCGGATAAGTTTTTAATAAGTTACCAAATTATCCAAGAATTTACTAATGTTATGCTTACAAAAGCTCAACCACCTATGAAGGAGCAAGATATTTTAAGTTTAATTGAAAAGATCCTTGAACCGATGTGTTCCTTTTTTCCAAATATACCATTTTACAAAAAAGCTTTAACTCTCAGAGAGAGGTATAAATTATCCTATTATGATTCTTTAATAGCTTTGGCAGCTATAGAGTTAGAATGTGATTATTTACTATCTGAAGATTTTAATGATGGCTCAAAAATAAATAACCTAAAAATCATCAATCCCTTTGACAAAAAAAATCACAAAATACTTAATTCTATTCTATAGTTCATATAATTAGATAAACCTATAATCTTATGTATAGTGTATTTTATTATCCCTTAGATTCTAAATACTCTCACTTTTCTATATTGAACTCTCAATCAAAAAACTTTTTTGTTGATTCTTTTCGCAATTGAATTCTTTAAGATTAAGGCGTTCTCAAAGATACGTCTCATCAAGACTGAGGAAACAAATTATGTATGAAGATCGATTCCGTTCACCAGATGAAATTTATTGCTACTCCTGTGGATACAAGATAAGAAAAGACGTTCAATTCTGCCCTAATTGTTCTGCGAAAATGGAGAATAGTTTTGGCTCCAATTCACCTTCTTCTAGGTCTACTTCATCTGATCGGTTTGGAAATCCTTCCACCTCTCAGAATCCTTCTGCTAAAGGAGTATCGGAAGATTGGCTCCTAGTTTTGCTACTTTGTTGTTTCCTTGGAACATTTGGGATCCACAGATTCTATGTGGGAAAGATTGGAACGGGAGTTCTCATGCTACTTACTGGTGGCGGTTGTGGTCTGTGGACGATCTATGATATAATTATCATAGCTACAGGCAAATTTTCCAAACTAAATGGAGAATTGATTTCACGCAATCCTTGAAATTCTTTTATCTAACCATTCTTATTCTTATTTGTATGTTTCTCTTTCTCATTCCTGAATCAGAACTTCTTGAGATTCCTAGTATTTGTTTAGTGAAATATTTAACAGGGCTAGAATGCTTAGGCTGCGGAATGACTCGTGCGTTTTGGTACATTTTGCATGGAGAATTTTCTGAGGCATGGAAGATGAATCCATTGGTATTCGTGGTGTCTGCTCTTTTTCCTGCATTTTACCTGAAGCCTTTAATACAATCATTGCATTTACAACCTAACAAAAAATTCTAGTAAATCCATTATGCCAGTCTTCGAAACAATTGAAACTAAAGGGATTCCTGTCAAAATTTTTACCGACCAGATTGAGGATCAGGCTCGGCAACAATTAATTGACCTCGCTGAATCAGGTCTTGTGGTTGGGCATATCGCAGCAATGCCAGATGTTCACTATGGAATGGGTGCAACGGTAGGTTCTGTATTTGCCTCCGAACACTATATCTGTCCTAATGCTGTTGGAGTTGATATAGGTTGTGGAATGGCAGCAATTCCAATTCCGAATTTAAAATCTTCGCATCTAAGCTGGGATCAGAAACAAGAGATCCATAGTGAAATCAAGAAGCGTGTTCCTACAGGTATGAGTGCGCATGATAAACCTAGAACAGCTCCCGTTTTAGATAACCCCAATCGATCGAAATGGTTGAACCAACAGATCTCTAAGAAGACAGCTTGCCAGATTGGAACCTTAGGCGGTGGAAATCATTTCATCGAACTAGTCGAAGACAAAGATTCTCAGGTTTGGATTTTTCTTCATTCTGGGTCACGTAATATTGGTAAGGTGACTGCTGAGAATTACAACAAGCTTGCCAAGAACTATATGAAAAAGCAAGGTATCCAAGCTAAGAATCCCGACTTGAATTTTCTAGATTTAAATACAAAAGAAGGGCAGAATTATCTTCTCGACATGCAGTGGTGTCAAAATTTTGCATATGACAATCGACAAGACATGCTTAAAAATGTAGCAGAGATTCTCGTAGAAAAATTGGGGACACCAGCTGACTTCAATCAGGCGGTAAATATACACCACAACTATTGCTCTTGTGAAGATTGCATCATTGACGATGGAAACGGAAACCTAGTATCAAGAAAGCTTTGGGTAACTAGAAAAGGTGCAACTTCTGCCAAAAAAGACCAATACGGATTGATTCCTGGTTCTATGGGAACTGGTTCTTTCTTGGTAAAAGGTCTTGGAAATCCAGAGTCAATGCAATCCTCATCTCATGGGGCAGGACGAACTAAGTCGCGCACAAAGGCTAAATTAGAAATTACTCAAAAAGATTTCGAGCAATCTATGGAAGGTATTGTATGTGAAACTAATGAGGAACTGCGAGACGAGGCACCACAAGCCTATAAAGAAATTAATACTGTAATGGAATGGCAATCTGATCTCGTACAGATTGTAACAAGATTCCAACCATTAATCAATGTGAAGGGATTTGATTCTAGCATTCCAGCCTGGAAGCAACCCAAAATTTCAGTTGTATTCGAGAATCCCGAAAGCTTCCAGCTAACAATAAAAAGTATTTTAGTAAGCAAGACCGATTATAAAAATTCTAAGAAATCCTCAAGTGAATGGATTCCTTATGCCAATTGGAAGCAAAAGGCAGGTGGTCTGCGTAAGGGCAATCGTATCCAAACATGGGTTCTTATTGAAGAAGATCCAACAAAAAAGCTTCTTATACAATCTACTGTTGCATCCTCTGATAGCAATAAGGCTACACTTCGAATAGAAGTTGTAGAAAAGAGACAGAAGCTTGATGGAGTTTAGAATCTGAGTTAAATACCAAGTACGGAAATATGGTTTTCAGATATAAGAGTATTTACTATCCATTCGATTAGATCATCAAAGAACAAATTGAATTTCAAATATTTATATATTTAGAAGGTTATTTATTTTTTCTTTAGATTTCCAGAAATCTTCGTCATAATTTTTCAATTCAATTTCGCCTATATCTTGGCACTCATTCCCTTTGACAATACTGTAGTTGAATCCTAGGGTATCCCAAGTCATGAAAACATCTGTAATTCCTAACATTTGCATATTGTCATAAAATAATAATTTAACTCTCTTATGTCTAGGGGCATTGATTTCGAAACTATCATTTTGAACATACTTAGTATATACGCCTTTATAATCGACGCCTAATACGGATACTGCAACATAATTTCTAGCATCCTTTTTTTCTAACTTAAACCTTCCTCGAACACAGATAATCTGATTCATAGGTTTGTCAAAGTTCCACCAAGAGTAATCCGACAGAATAGAATTGATTCTATAATAGGATGAATTTGCATAACCATAGACTTCAACAGTATTAAGACCTTGACTATCATCAGGTCCTGCTTGTTGGTTCGAACCCTTATAGCCCCATTTTCCATTCTTGAATGAATATATATTAAAATCTTCTTCTTCTCCACTGTGGTTCGGCATCTTAACAGTAATATTTTTATCCAAGGAAATTTCTTTACCATTAGATTTAGCTTCCATTTTTATCATTCCTGAGCTTTCGAAAATTTCTCTATCCATGTTTAAATTGATTCCTACTCCAAGAAAATCTGAGTTATCGATTGCTTCTGTTACAGTGAGAATCACCTTATCTTGTATAGTTATAGAATTCAATGAAAAAGAATTCTTTTCTATGGAAATACTCGTTCCTTTTTGAGTTTTCAAAATTTGACCTATTGTTGGGTCTATAGTGAATTTTTCTGATTTGGGATATAAGGCTTTTAATTGATTTTCACTTACTGTGATAAAAGGAGTTTGTTGGCTGATCTTAGTCACTCCACATTGAGTAAGAATTAAAACTAAGATTAGAGTTGCGATGGATTTTATGAAAGCCATAATTAATACCTCAATTAAAGATTATTCATGAAATAGAACTATATTTTAATATAAATGTAAACTAAAAAATGATGGCATTAACTTTAAAATTATGAATGTGAATAGCATTTTAGTTTTCTGAAATTAAAATAATTTAAATTAATCAAATTAAGTAATACCTAAAAACTTAAATCTGGCAACTTGCTTTCCATCGATCATCACATCTTCGAAAAACATAGATTTGGGTCTAAGCCAAAGACTATCCTTCCCAAAATCCTGAGATGTATAGAGAGCCTTATAAAGCACTAGCTCTTCTAGAGTCTCGCTGTGTCGCCCTATACCAAGAACTTCGTATTGTTTGCCTTTGTAATGTTCGTAAATTCCGAGTTGGATACCATCCATGTATTCATTCCTTAGTATTTATTAGGGATTATCATCATTTAGATAATCGATTGTAAACCAGCCTAACAACCAATCGCCCATTTCGGCTAAATTGAATCCAACACGAAGTCCATAGTATAAGCCGATTGAAAATTCGCATTGAGTGAATGAATTATATCCGTTCCAATCAAAGACTCCAAGCCCAAATGTATTAGATTCGTTAAATGATTTTGATTTGTTATTTCTTACATTTGTCCGACTAGGGTGGTGGTGTACACTATTAAGCAAAATAAAACTATTGCCTGAATTGTAGTATTCTCTAGCAGCTCCCGTACTATATGCACCCATGCTGCCTGCGCGTAATCCATATCCTTTTCCATATTTGGCTGATTGCAATCCTAAATTTGAAATGCAGTATTTAATGTTAACACCTGCAACTTTTCTTTCGACGGATAAAGTGAAAATGTCAGCAGTATCTAAGGCGCGGTTTTCAAGATAGGTAGAAAATGTAGAACAATTAAAAACAAGCAAACATAGAATAAACCAAATTGAATACTGAGGCATGTAATAGAAGACTCCTTTTTCTATTACAGAATTTGCTAAGTTTTTTGGATATTCTATTTTGAAAAAAGATCTGTTCCAACAGTTGTAGGTTTCGATGACACCTAACTCAACCAACTGGTGTACAAATCTCCACAAGAAAACCATCCAAGTCTCGAACATAAGCAACAGTTTGTCCCCAAGGCTTCTTCTTGGGATCTGCTTCCATTTTGGCTCCTGCCTTTAGTGCAGTGGCAAGAGTCTGATCCACATTTTCGGTGGTAATTCCAATTTCAAAACCAAATGTAGGTTTGCTTAAATTACTTTCTTCAAAACCATTCTTCAAATTGGATTTAGCAAGACTAATGCTAGCAAAGGAAAGGGTCGTCGAACCCGTATTCAGTTCACCGTAATCATTCTCGGGGCTGATAAACTTACGAGAAAATCCAAATGCATTTTCATAAAATTCAATAGACATTGTAACATCGGAAACATAGAGGATAGTATAGGTGAAATTGTTCATAAAGAAATTATTATTTAGCAAGATGGATTCGGCAAGCGAAATTGATTGGAGAGCGGAGTGATGTAATTCAGTATAACATTTAATTGTCAAATTGCACTTGCTAGTTTTTGTTTAAATCCAAACCTTACAGAATATCTTAGCTCGGAGTGAAAATTATGTCACTTAATAATTATAAAGTTAATTTCAAGGCTATAATAAAAAGTGTGAACTTTGCATCAAGTGAGACAGATAAATTAGCTCTTTTTCATTTCCACGAAATTCTTCCAGCGAGCAAATAAACCATTTTTCCATGATACTTCGACATTTTTAATATTCATATATTAGAAAATATGCATTTTACTGCAGATGCAATAATAGGACATTATATCATTACTAACTTTAATTTGGTCCTCTAATGCAACGTGCAATGTACGAACCTGTTATTGCTGAAATAGGTGATAAAATTCCAAAGCTAGGATTTACCATAAAAGGCTGAGTATCTCCTACCACTCTTCCAACATTGGAAGACCACATGCGAGTGTTATTTAAACCAGTAGGCGCATTGAACAAAAGAGTATCAAATTTAGTTGGATTTGGAATGCTATAATCAACTAGAGACAATAATTCATTTTGGTTGGGCAATCTCCAATCTGAAAACCCAGCAAAAGTCAAGTTACTGCAATATTGTAAAGCGTTCTGCCAATTAAGTAAATCTGGCTCGATTGCACTGTCTGAACATGTTGCATCATTGTTGAGTCCTGAGTGGCAACGTTGCCATTCTAATCCAGTTGTATTGTCGCGAATTCTACCATCAGCCATATCAACAAAGTCCAATGCATTCGTAGTAGAAGTTCCCGATACACAGAGAACATTACGAGTGGAAGAAAAATTAGTATTTGCATTCGTAGAAGGTTGCGAGAAAGAAATAAAATGGTAGGTGGCACCACCGGAAGTAGAACTATAATAGGTTCCAGTGCCCATAGATGGAAAAAAACTTTGGTCAACATAAGGAGGTAGAGTAGAGTGAAAATGCAAAAGTGTCGATAATTCTTTGATAGTTGGTATGCGCCAGGATGGACCATATGTAGTCGAACAAATCGTCTGTGCGTCTGCAAAGTTGTATAGATTAACAGCGCCTAATCCACAGCCAGTGCCAAACGTTCCAACAGGACATTGTCTCCAAATTAAACCAGTTCTATTGTCTGTAACGGTTTCATCTACATTGTCGGTGTAAGAGGCATAGATTGTTTTGCTATGTGTGCTTTCACTAGCTTGACCAGGAAATCCGACTACAGGACAGATTTCTGTAGAGTCATTATCAAAACAATTGGCCAATCCAAGATCAAAAAAGGCAAAGGCATCCATTCCAACTAAACTGGGAGAGGATCCGCTATTTTGCCCATCAGAAGGGTTGCTGTCCGAGACGGTTGTAGATTCCGGAGAGCTTCCAAATTGCAAAAGGTTCAAAAGATTAGAAATCACTTGGATATCTCTGGACAATTCGGGTAAATAGCACCCTGAAAAAATCAATACTATGAGTAATAATACCTTCATTCTAACCCCCAATTATCCATTTCCTATTTTTTTTTGTAACCAGACTTTTTTGTGCATTTCATATTATCCATATTTATTATATATTTATATTCTTATATTTTCATTATTTTGGTAATTAATAAACTTTATATCAATTGTTGTTCCGAAATGGGTCTCCAGCTTATTGAGCTAAATTCAATCTTTGGTGGATGAGTGGACGGATTGTTTCACCAAAGAACAAAGAATTTACCGTGGATGGAAGATTCGTTAGGCCTCCCTTTCTTCCTAAATTGTTTACAGCGACAATACCGATGTACCCTCGGTTTCTATCCAGCCATGGGTAGAAACCATTTCCACCAATGGAGTGGGAGATTAAATCTTCTTCACATTTGCTTACATCATTTGGATTGCTACAATCTCTCCAATTGCCCAAACCATATTTCCATTCGGATCCAAATGCGGCAAATTGGCTGAATCCAATCCGAGAATTCTCCGATTGGTCTGCTAGTATTTCTGTGACCCTTGCCGACGTTAGATATCCTGCTACATCGGCAGATCCATTGAATCCTGTTCCTTCTCGAAGTAGAGCGAGCAAAATTCGAGAGTATTCTCTTGGACTTGTAACCAATCCATAAGCCCCGGCAAGGCTTCCATCTCCTGTAGGATTGCCTGCAATTGCTTCACCTAGGTTAGAATACCAGAAAGATTTTGCAGAGTCGAATCCCAATGGAGTTATCACTTCATCTCTATAAATCTCAGTCCAAGTTTTGTTGCACGCAACTTCAGCCATTCTTTGGGCGATTGCCATATGGTTGGAATTATAAACAAATGCTGCCCCTGGTGGATTTTGTGCTGTATTGTCCCGGATACTTTCCGCACAAGCTATCTTGTCCGCATTTGTTGCGTTATTCGGTATAGCGACCAAGCATGGATCTTGCCCGGAAGCTCCCGAGTTGTCATCCAATCCGGAAGTGAAAGCAAGAAGTTGCCGCATAGTGATTGTATTTCTTACTGTCCATCCCAAGACTGTGCCTGTTGTTGTATCCAAATTAAGGGAAGGGGAAAATGTTCCGCCTGCAGAAATGCGATTACAAGTTCCCGATTGGATGGCTCGTTGAATTATTACTGCTGTCACCCATTTGGAACCTGAGAAAATGATTTGGTGTTTGTCATTGGCAATATTTCCGCTTTCAAGATTGTAAATCTCATTATTGTTTTTGTCGATAACAATCAGGCTTGCCCCTTCATCCGCAGTTCTGGCAAATCTTTGGAAGCAAGATTCTACAGTATTACAAGTGTTAGAAACAATTCCCAAATATACAAGGGTCTGTAAATCATTGTTTTCGTCCTTGCCGTTTGGCTTGCATCCAATAGAGACCACCAATAGAAAGCTGATGATTGATGTTGAAAAAATAATTTTAGTTCCTTTAATAGCTTTTGATAACAATATATGAATATAATATAAGTTAAACGATCGTAAAAAAATTGTTTGCGGATGTTTCATAGGTTCCACCTTTATAGATTGATTAGAGTATCGATGTATATTATTTTTCCTGTTTCGTTCAGATCGCAACTAGCAAGCTCAGGGAGAAAAATTCCGTCTCGAATAAACCCGGTTATACCTCTGGCTACGGGTAGGCTATCAAGAAAGGTTCCGTAAATCAGTGCACCTTGCCCTCGGATATCTTTGGTACATTGATCCAAGGATTCTTGGGTGTAGAATTCATCATCGGGGATGGTAGACAATATGGGCTGGAGAAAAGAAGCAAGAAATCCATTGATCGCAGATATGGATCCAATCGGTCCAACTCCAGCTTGCATTCCGTTTTGAGCCAACCAGAGAAGTTGTCCTGTCGAGACTGCCTCCCATGTTGCTTGGGCTATTTCTTCTTTAGCCTCTTTTCCAGATACAGAATTGTATCCCGGGAGATGTGCCTCTTCCCAAATCATGCAATTGTGGAGGAAAAGTAGGAAAATAGTTGCTAGCAACAAATTTTGTTTCATTTGACGACCTCGATGGAACGTGGTGATCCTACACAACAATTATTACTATTTATTCTTGTATGCAAGTTCGAAAGCTCCTTTAACTCTTATAAGATTAGCAGAAGAAAGGAATCGATTCCTATCGAATTTGAAAAAATACTACGAATTTTAGAATCAGTCAGATTTTTTCTTTGGAAATCGAAAGCGATTTCTAAATATGAATATGCAAGCCGTTGTAGAAATTTTAGAGGCTAAAGGGAGGATGGATTTACGATGGTTAGACAGGCTCGAGCTCAGCTCTTAATTTCTCGAATGCTCCATTGGGTCGCAAACCATCCCTGTCCAGTGAGAGCTCAGGACGGATCCGGTCTAAAAAGTACATCTCCAACTCTCCTTTACCTTTCACATGAATCGAACCTCGGGGTTCACAAAGAAAAAAGTCTTTCACCATTTCATATGTTTCCGTTGAAAGGTTGATTCGATCTGCGAGTCCGTGTGATTCCATACGGGAAGCTGTGTTAACCGTATCGCCCCAAATATCATATGCGAATTTTGAGCTCCCGATTACACCTGCAGTTACTGGTCCACTGTGAATTCCGATGCGAATTTTCCAGAACTTCTCATCTTGGGATGCCTTCAAGGCTGTAGTTTGCATACAGAAGGAAAGAATCTCCAGTGCCGCTAAGCAGGTATCTACAGCATGAGTTCGATTGGTTCGAGGCAGACCACCTGCACACATGTAGGCGTCGCCTATGGTCTTGAGCTTTTCTAGGTTCTGTCGTCGAACTATTTCGTCAAACTGTGAAAAGCACCTGTCAAGTTCTTGAACCAGCCTATCGGCACTTAGAGATTCACTAAACCTCGTAAAACCCACGAAGTCGGTGAATAGGACGGACACATTGTCATATGACTGAGGTTTGACTTTGCCTTCAGCTTTAAGTTCGTTAGCAGTTTCACGAGGTAGAATATTCGTTAGCAAACGATCCGATTCAGCCCTTGCGAGTTCGGTTGCTTGGAGCAAATCCGCTGCTTGCACCGCACCAGTCACTTGGTAGCTAACCCGTTCCATAAAATCCCGATCCGCGCGAGTGATACGAGTCTTCTCATAGCCGGCAAAATTCAGAAGACCAATAGACCGCCCCTCATGAACGAGTGGAACCTGCACTGTCCACTCAAAGCGGATCCGTTCATGAAACATTCGATCCGTCTCCGATAAGGAAAATTTGGAATCCACCTGGGGAATCACAAGGGGTTTTTGGCGTGTAAAGGTTCGGTACATCGTTCCGCTTTCTTTGCGTAAAGGAACCTCCTGCAAATCTTCAGGAAAGATATTGGGACCGACATGTTCTCCATGGTGAATTACTGAACGAACAACTAAAGTTTCATGCTTGGGGTCGTACATCCAAAGCGACATCCCATCCACCCCGATCAGGTTTGAAGTAACATCAAAAACCACAGACTGAATTCGATCCAGATCCTGCCCTTCATTTGCACGACGTGCAAGCTCGGCAAGTATCTCCGATTCGGATCGAGCTTTCTCCGCGGCTGCTTTTTCCTCTTTCACCTTACTCAACAACTGCGAACTATGCACCGCACCTGCCACTTGGGTGACCAGACTTTCCAATTCGGATATTTCTGTTTGGTTCAAACGCAAACTGGATTTCCGGCGGATGAAATCCATAACACCGATCACCTGATTCTTAATCTTGATAGGTACATATAGGGCAGAATCGAAACGGACTTTTTCTATGAGAAGGTTGTCAACACTTTCGATGGTGTTGATTCGACGGACCTTAGGGAAATAAATCGTTCGACCTTTCCGAACGATTTGGTAGTGAACTCCGCCCGCAATGTCCATGGGAATCTTCAGGGATTTGAGCCAGGCTTGATCTTTTGGTTCGAGGTAGCCTTCTACATCAATGTATTTTTGTATGTAAATGGTGTTTCCAGTATCATCCAATAAAAACAAAAACAGACAGTCTATGCCAAAGGCCTTGTTTACATATTCGTAAATGGTATCTACGATATCATCGACTGACTGCTCCTCCATTACGGATCGGGAAAGTTGGTTGATTCGTTCCAAGAGTATTCGACCTTGCTCGGATTCACTCCTGGCTTTTTCGGCAGCTGACAGGGCTTCGTCGGTCTGTTTGAGCAGAGTTGCGGTCTGAACAGCTCCTGCGATCTGCGTACAAAAACGTTCGATCTTTCTTGCCAGGACCTCCGAAAACTTCATGGAGCGATCTCGACCGGTTACACTCAGCACGCCGATGACGTCTCCTTTGACTCGCAGGGGTATTTGTGCGTAGTTACTCACGTTAAGCGCCGTCGCGAGAAGCTTATCGACGTCACTGCTGAAATTTTCAGGGGAATTATAAATATCTATACGATTCTCTAGAAAGGTCTTAGCTACGACACCGCCCTTTTCGGAGAGCGGCAATTCAAGCTTTTTTAAGAATTCCAATTCTTCGGCATCTGCACCATCCGAGACTTTCGCGGCGCGCAGAAACTGGCGCTCTGAATCCGCTAGAAACAGGACCGCATCAACTCCGTAGGTTTGCTCCAGAAATTCAAAGATTGACTTCAACACTGCATCGGTATCGGCGTCCTCGGTCGCCCGGCGGGCGACTTCCGCGAGTTTCTCAATTTCATTACGGGCGAGGGCGACCCGATCTAAAAGAATCGCAGAGTGAAGTGCGCCTGCAATCTGTTGACAGAATCTTTCGAGCGAACGGCGGATATTTAAACTCGGAAGTCTGCTACCGAAATTTACCCACATGATTCCCACGGTTTGTTTCTGAATCACAAGTGGGATCTGAGCAAATGCCTGAAGACCTAACTTAGAGACAATTGTCTGATCCAGCTCAGTTGGGTATAAGTCCTGGTCAGAACGACGCTGGAAATAAAAAGGTCGCTGGCGTTGAAACGTACGATACAATACGCCACCTTCTGGCGTTAGTGGGACACGTAACTCTCGGAAAATTTCAACGCGGGGATCCTCCTTTTCATTTAGGTAACGGGCACGTAAAGTTCTCAGTTCATTGTTTTCTTCATCAACAATACTCACAACCACACTCTCCAATCCATATTCGGTTTCGAAATATTCGAAGAGTTCATCTAATACGAGTTCGATTTCAAATGTTTCGTTGATTCGCCGGGCGAAATCCGCCAGTTGCTCGATTTCATTTCGAGATTGCCGAACTTCTAAGGTGCGTTCTTCTATTCTTTGTTCCAGTTCAAGATTGTGCTTCTCTGTGGTTTCAATTTCCTGTCGTTGCAGAAAAAGAACTCTGTCGGCGATCGCAAGTGATTGCAGGGTTATTCCGAATAAAACACCTAGGATATTCGCATTTTCGATAAAGAAATTCCTCGGAAGAAACCCTGCATATTGCAAAGTTACGATAATGAAGCCAAAACATGCGACAGACCAAGCAACAAGCCCAATGATTGCTTCGCGTTGCTTTTTCAAAGCTCCATAAATATTTGTTAGCAGCACCACGGAAGCATTGTATATCGCGCATGGTATTAGCAGTATTGCTCCAATATAATAAGGTAAGAAAATAGCCGTAAAAATTAATAAACTACCTAGTATAGAACTTCCGTACATGGCATATTTAAACCGGGGTTGAGTAAAATCCATGCTCAGATGGCGTACAAAAAAAAGCTGGGTGCCAATTAATGCAATGCCACCGGCAAGAACCAGAATGCGATTGGTGATTGCACTCGCAGGACCCCAAAGAAGTATCTGACCTATACCGGATTGGGTAATCACAAAAAGTCCAAGCCCTGTTAAGAAGATACTATAAGCGATTTGCGTATCGCTTCGAGAAGCAATTCCATACAGCAAACTATAAAGAATGATAAATGCAAAAATTCCAAAGACAAGGGCACCCCAAATCATTTCTTTGCGGTCCTCTGCAACGAAAGCATCCTGTGTAAAGATAGAAACGGGCAGCTGTACTGATCCTTCTGAATTAGCTCGAATAAGAATAGTTTGGATACTATTTGCAGGTATCTTAAGTGTAACATACGGAGTTCGCTGGCGTTCCCTCCAATTGTTTCGGGGCTGCTGGTCGCCTCCTGGGTACATGCGCCATTGATCATTTTCTTTGAGATATACATCAAAATGATCGATGAGTCTGTATTCGCATGCCAAAACGAATTTGTTAGGTGATATATTCTTGTTTTCGACATCAAATTTCAGCCAAAATACGGAGTGAGTTAAACCTAGATTGAGATCCTTCTTTTGGTTGAGTTTAAAATGTTGACCGATAGTCTCACCGGTTACATCTTGAATGTCCAATTTCCCATCTGGGTCTTCTAAGATAAGCACGTTAGCTGAGACAGATATTTTTTCATCATCCTCAGTCAGAATGATAGGGCGAGCCACAATTGTATCCACTTCGAGAAGGGCAAATATTATTAAAATTATTCTAAGAATTAAGCGCATAATAGATATTTGCTAGAACTTATATAACAAATATTTGTTCATATGACCAAGCCATGCAAGCATGTTCATGCTTCATTCCATTCCGTAGACGGGTAGAGCTTCATCACGGCCGCGAACCTTGAGTTGTCCGCGGTGCGAAAGCGACTGCTTTACTTTTTCGGTGAGATCTTCGTAAACTTTGCTTGATACCAACAGGCGTGTCCCCACTGACTTAGTCGCCTTCTCCAGGCGAGAAGCAACGTTTACAACATCACCTATAATCGTGTATTCCATGCGGGTCTCGGAGCCTACATTGCCTGTCATGGCCTCTCCGCTATGAATACCTATGCCTACTTTCAGGGGCGGCAGTTCTCCCGACTGAATTCGATCCTCAATGGCGCTCAGGATTGTGAGGGCAGTCTGCACACTTTCGAGCTTGTGTTGGTCAGAATCAATGGGTGCTCCAAAGACAGCCATCAAACCATCGCCCAAGAATTTATTGATGATACCATTGTTGCTATGGATAATCTCGATAACAACAGCGAACAGGCGATTCAGAAACTGGAAGACTTCTTCTGGTGTGCGCTTCTCCGAGAACCTAGTGAAATCCCGAATATCGAGGAAGAGAACGCTGACCGCTCGCTTTTCTCCACTATCGGCGCTATCCCGGAGCAAGCGATTGGCAACTTCAGGGGAGACATGACGCCCGAAAACACCGATGATCTGGTCTCGTTCTAGCATCGACAGCATAGCATCTTGCATCGACTCAAGAGTCGCTGTTATGCGTCTACGAAGTTGAGCGGCCACGAATCCTGCAGCTAGACCCATCACCGAAAGAAATCCAGAACGAATCAGGTAGACCCCGAGTTCTTCCAGAAAGGTTGGAAACTCTGGTCTTCCTAGATAGCGGAGGTAATATGCCGCAACCCCGAAGTATTCAAGGGCCGCAATGCAACCAGTAAAGACACACACACGCCAGTCGATTCCTAGAATGCTCAGTAGAATGAAAACAGGATAGGCGAATAATGCTGGAGAATTCAATCCAGGAACAGATCCGATTGAAGCTGAAATGAACAGGATGGGGATGGTTGGTAAACTTGTTTCGACAAATGCATTCGCATAGCGAAAAATATGGGATAACCGAAGGTTGTTCTTTTTCATGAAGCGAAAGAAAGAGTAAGCCGCGAATTCATAGGCAATAGCGACGACCCAGAAGATCTGAAGTTCTCGGAGCGGAAACTCCTGGCCTAGGCGACTAAGCATCTTATCGGGTGTCAGGAAACCTGCGATATTGAATGCAAGTCCGACAAGCATAAATAAGGCGGACAATATAGATGTCCGTCGGACTTCTGCTCCCAGGATTTCTCCGTCGAGCAGACCTGCCATCTCTGCCGATACATTTCGGGACATAACTTAGATCCTCCCTTCTAACTGGTCACACCAGTAGCAAATTGCATATTCAAGGTTCGGCAAGCTGTCTTGTAGCGCTTCCCTTTTCATGGGTTTACTTATTCTTTTTCAAAAACTCTCTGCATCCTGGCGAAAATTTGGAATAATTTCTTTTTATACATTCTCGCATAGCATTTTGGTCCCCTTCAAACTCTCCGCAAAGCTTAGAGTGAATAGGATCACAGTTTGTTTTCATTTCACTTTTGAATGCATCGCCACGACTTAAGACATTCTTACATTCCGTAGAAAGTTTGCTATTATTCTCACGCAGACAGACCTGAACTTTCTTCTTCTGTCCGAAAATTGCCTCGGTTTTGCAATGTGCAAGAACATCAGAGCGGCAAGCCTTCTGTGCTTCTTCTTCACTGGGTGGTTTTGCTTGTAAACTCATGGCAGTTTGAATCGTGAGTAAAAGGATAAGAAATGGAAATTTTATTTTATTAAATTCTAATGTAATTGAGTGGTTCATTAATTCTGCTTCCTTCCATGATTAAAAAAAATTAGTTCAATTCACTATCCTTTCGAGTTCAATTTCCCTCGAAATAGGTCGTAGAACCCATGAAATACTAATACAAATGGATTGTATCCAACATGTCCAGTCGTGATTCCATAATGAACAGTTGTGTTTTCAGGAGTATAACTTCCGAATAGTCGGTCCCAGATCATAAGCAACCCGCCATAGTTTTTATCCAAATATTCGGGATTCGAACCATGGTGCACACGGTGAGCGGAAGGAGTATTTATAATCCCTTCCAGATAGCCAAGTTTTCCGATGGATTCTGTATGCAAAAAGAATTGGAAGACAAGGTTTAATGACAGAGCAACAAGAATGTATTCAGATGGAGCACCGAGAATTACTGCCGGAATATAAAATAAGGAACCGACTAACGGACTCAACCAGTTCAAGCGAAAAGATGTAGTGAGATTCATTTTTTGTCCCGAGTGGTGCACTAGGTGAAAGGCCCAAAAGAGTTTTGTTTCATGCATGATCCTATGCTGCCAGTAGTAGAAAAAATCTACAAGAAAGAAGGTTCCGATAAAGGAAACAATCCCTATTTCCCAACTAAAAATCCGATACTCAGCGGCTGATGTTAAGATCAACAATTGCCAACCCAAAAGCAATGCCTTAGAAACTTGAGTGCCAAGCAATATTGAAAAATTGGCGGCAGTTTCTTTCGAATCATGAACCTGCATTTTTTTATTTCGAGACCATGCCCACTCTGCAACAATAAGCAAGAGAAAGGTCATTCCGATTACAATTCGTGGCACATAGGATTCGCTAACTGATCCTAGTAAATTGATAGATTCCATTCTATTCTCCTAAAGTGGATTATGAAACTATTCTAATGGAAAATAGAATCGGAATCCAATGAATTTAGGAAAAGTAATACTGATTCTGAAATCAGTCGGATTTTTCTGCGTGCCTGAAATCTGTGGAAGTGTGACCTGCAGTTTTTTTTCTTTAAAAAGGAGATCGTATCTTCTGATTATTCTTCAAAAATCTAGAGAATTCAATTTTCTATTGTATATGCTTGGAGCAATTCATTCCTTCCTCGCACACGCAAGAGGGGCATCTTCTTTAACTCAGAATTAGGAAGACCAGCCACATCCACCACAGATTGCGAAATCAGGATTCTAGTATTCAACTTCTTGTTCATGGATTGCATTCGAGCAGCCAGATTCACAGCATCACCAATTATCGAGTATTCTTTTCTTCTGGGGGATCCGACACTACCAGTGACGCACTCTCCATTATGAATTCCAATCCCTATCTGTATCGTATCATCTGGTAAACGGTCGTTACGTTTATCTAGTTCTTTCAGAATCGATCTCGCGGCATTAACAGCATTCAGGACATTATTCCCTTTAGCCAGAGGTGCACCAAATACAGCCATGAATCCATCTCCCAGGAATTTATTTATAATACCATGATTATCATTTATGATGTCGATCATATAGGCAAAGGATTCATTCAGCCTGCCAATGACTTCTACAGGGCTACGATTCTCTGCATAGCTAGTAAAATTTCGAATATCCAAAAATAAAATCGTTACATCTCGGGTTTCTATATCGTAATCTTGATTTATCAATTGGTTTACTACCTCAGGAGATACATGTTTTCCAAAGGTTTCCAAAATTTGATTGCGCTCCTGCACAAATCCGATGGCATCTTCTATTCTAGTTCGCAACTGTGTTGCGACAAAGGCAACCACCAGTCCAGCAATTATCATTGTGATAGAACGTCCATACAGATAAATTGGATTGCTCGATACGATAAGCGGAAAAGCATCAGGTTGATCCCAGATACCATAGTAAATTAATCCGCCATACTGAAATGCGGCTAGAATCCCTGCAGTCAGACAAAGCTTCCATTCCAACCGCATAACCGATAAAAAAATGAAGACGAAATAACCATTTGCCCCAGCTCCTCCTAGACCGAGAAAATTCCCGTTTACATTCATATTCCAGAATACGATAGAAGAAGGAATGCTAATTTCAACTAACAGATTTAAGAATTGTAGCCAAGCAGGATATCTCGATCGATTTTTAAAAATTCTGTTTATCAGAATCCGAAAAAAAAATTCAATTAATATTCCCAAAACCAGAATGATAGCTGGTATGAATAGTAGGTCTTTTTTATCATCTGGTATAGGACTGCCAGGTCTCATCGATTGAAACAAAAAAAGGGCCAGTCCGAAAATTAGCAGAACACCGATAGTGGTTACTCTGAGCTTTTCGCTCCTTAATAGCTGAAAATGTAATTCTGCATCGAAATCTTTCTTAACTTCAGTAAAGCTCATGAATGGAATGATATATTGAAATAGAACTCCGTCAAGTCGATTTTATGAATGCACTTTGGTGCTCTAATCTAACGATAAACTGTCGTCTATTGCGATCCGTCGAAATTCGTTTGCTGCTATTGATCTGCTTAAATGCTTTATTGATTACGGCTGAAAGTAATACGGAGTTCCATTGTTGAGTTCAGTAAAGGTAAATTAAGTTCCGATATCAGTCGTTGCCTCTCTGCTGTTAAACGAAACCCTTTGACAAACCGAAACAATGATAGCTACGACTGCAAAAGCGATTTTAATGAACGTAGGAAAAATGCGCTTCATACAAACTCCAAATGTATTAAAAAATCCGACGGATTCTGAAATCAGTCAGCTTTTTTTGTTATCATTGAGATGCTAATCAACTTTTATGAGATGATTAATCCATATAAGGAGGGTGTTACTATGAGAAAGAAAGTGTTTATAATAATAATTTCCATTATGGTTTTCTTCGGGGTCGGAATTCGACTTGGATTGCCAGCTGCAATTAAGGCTATGGGATTGCATCCAGACTTTAATGGTCAAAGATACCTACTACCAGAAGGGAAAGTACTGATCATAACCACAAGTCATGACAGATTGGGAGAGGACGGTGCCAAGACTGGTGTGGCAGCATCCGAGTTGACTGTCCCCTATTATGAATTTCAGGAAGGGCGTATGCAGGTCGACGTCGCTAGTATCAAAGGTGGTGCAATTCCGATCGATCCCATAACACTAAGATTTTTTATACGAACTAAACAGGATGAATATTTTTTAACTGATCAGGAATTTCAAGAGAAGGTAAATAATTCCCAAAAGATTGATAGTATCGATTTCACTGAATACGACATTATCTTTCTGGCTGGCGGCTGGGGAGCTGCTTATGATCTCGGAACCTCCACGGTGCTAGGTGATAAAATCACTGCAGCTTATAAGGCAGGTAAAGTTGTTGGTGGGATCTGCCATGGGCCACTTGGGCTCCTACTCGCAAAGGATGAAAAAGGACAGCCCCTGGTAAAAGGACGTCGTATTACGGGAGTTACCGACAAACAAGTTCAGGAACTGGGAATCAGCGTCACCCCGTTGCATCCAGAACGCGAATTGCGAGCAGCAGGGGCCCTATTTGAGAGTGCTACTGCCTTCCGCGACTTTTTTTCCAATCATGTGGTGATAGACGGTCGTATCGTTACCGGACAGAATCAGAATGCGGGAGCCGAAGTTGCCAATCAAATGATGAAAGTAGCTGGAGGAAACCGACGATGATACCGATTAATTTAAACATTCGCCTGGAACTTGTATTGAGAATTCTCTCAAGTCTAGTTGGATTCATTTTTCTCCTGTTGGGATTGGGATTCTTAATTGTTCCAGACATTCTCGCAACCGTCTTTTACGTAGAGCCTTCTCGCGCAATCGGAATCAACTCTATCCGTGGTGACCTAGGGGCTTTATTTCTAGGAATGAGTTTTTTCACATTGTTGGGATCTTTCAGCTCGCCTCGATGGTTATTGATACCATCAGTTTTTCTGATTCTTGTTCTCTTAGGCAGAATGACAAGCTTCGTAGTCGATGATCTTCCAATGGTTATGGCTTCCTCTGTCCGGTTAGAATTGATTTTTCTAACAATATTAGTCCTCGCTTTGGCATACAATTCCTATAAATTGAATTCAGAAGAGAATCGGTCTTTCTTTCAGGAATTTCATAATTGGAAAATACTGACTGCGATTGGACTCGTTTCAATGTTAACTATTTGTATATTCATTAGTCGGCGACAGATCGGCATGGGATTATGGAATCAATCGGTTGCCCGAAGGATGAATCAAAATTTCGTTACCAATCTTCCGGACGGACTGCACGTTGGTTTAGCGGGAACAGGGGCACCAATCCCAGACACCAAACGAGTGGGTGTCAGTACTTTTGTGATTGCTGGAACCCATATTTTCATCGTGGATTCTGGACCGGGAAGCACGAGAAATCTTGAATTGATGCAAGTCCCTCTTGGTAAAATCGATGCCGTTTTATTGACACATTTTCATTCCGATCATATTGGCGATCTGGGCGAACTAATACTCAAGGCTTGGACAACCGGTGCTCGCAAGAAACCACTTGCGGTCATCGGACCAGGGGGTGTGAATACTATAGTGGATGGGTTTAAGCAGGCCTATGCACTGGACTCTGATTATCGAAATGCCCACCACGGATCGGCAGTTGCTGATCTTCGAGGAAATGGCGGTGTGCCAATACCCATAAATCTCAAGGATAAAGAAAAGAACTTTATTGTTTTTCAAAACTCTGATCTTAAAGTCATTGCCTTTTTGATTGATCATCGCCCAGTTATACCAGCGTTTGGTTATCGTTTCGACTACAAAGGTCGATCCGTGGTCATTAGTGGCGACACTCTCCCTGACGAAACTCTACGACGCGAGTCTCGGGATGTAGATCTGCTTTTGCATGAAGTACTAGACCCAGAAATGTTAAGTATTATGAACCAAGCTGCTGCCCAATCTAATAGCGAGGTGGTTAGGAATGTAACACATGACATCCTAACATACCACACTTTTCCAGAGGAAGCAGCGCGAATTGCTAAAGAGGCGAATGCCAAACATCTTGTCTTTCACCATATAATTCCTCCTGTGCCGATGACTATCTTTCATCAAGCTTTCTTGGGGGATTCACGGCAGTATTTTGATGGTCCTATAACAATGGGGATTGAGGGAATGCTATTCAGTCTACCTTCAAATTCGCAAAAGATAGAAAAGGGATGGCTTCTACGCTAAAAATCAGAGGTGATTTATCATCTAACATAAGATCTATTTTCTTTAAAAAACGATTCACATGTCGTTCTTTTGGTTGGACGAATTATCTCTGTAGTATTTTGAGCCCCTTACCGCAAGCTCGAGTGATAGGCCATCATTCGTGATTTGTTCAAGATCTCGTCTTACTTCAGATTTTTGATTTTGAAATCAGTCGGATTTTTCTGCTCGTCTGAAATCTGTGGGAGTGCGTCCTGTTGTTTCTTTGAAAGCTTTGTTAAATACGGCAAGAGAACGGTAGCCCAGATCCATAGCCAGTCGAATAACAGGTAGATCTGGCTCACCTATCAAGCATTTCCTGGCGTTCTCTATTCTGTATTGATTTAGAAATACATTGAAATTTTTATAGCCGAGTATCCCATTGATTGCGCGTCGGATCTTATATTCTTTTTCTTGCATATTCGAGGCAAGCTGGCTTATGGTCAGTCCTTCCGTGCAGTAGTAATCATCTTTTATCATGAATTCTTGAATTTTCCGAGCGATTTGTTTCAGCTCGGGATCATCCACATAAGGGCGAACAGTTGATTCAACAATTGGAATGCTGTTCTTAGCTAGCCAGATATGAATATTAACACAAATTGCTATTGCCACTAAAGATGTAATCCAGTCGCCTATTTCACTCAGAAATGGACCCCGAAACAGTAAAACGAGTCCCATGACTGCAATAATGGTTCCCGCTCCCCAGAATACTGTTATGCGACGAATGCTGAGTCGATTCTCCACAAGTTCATCTTCCATATGACTGCCGGAAGCCCATACTGCGGCTATCACAAATCCCAATGTAAGAACTGCGGGCAGTAGTGCTCTCCATACAAAGTCTTGTTGTGGGTCGATGGGAAGTAGTATAGTGCGATACCTTGCACCCCAGGTAATTGTTAGAAATATTTTGCCTGTAAGCAGTAGCCAATGCTTCCAGTTCGGTTGAAAATTCTCTCTCCCTTGGCTCACAGCAAACATCCAGAACCAAAAACTTGCCCCACTTTGCAATACAGCAAAGGGAAGAAGTACGAAAGCAGGTGGTTCTTGTCTATATAGAATTGTAAAGATTAATGCAGATGCTCCTCCGAGTCCGATAAACACAAAATATAAGCGATCCAGGGAGCGAAACCGATAAGCAAGAATCCCTACTAGCAAAAGCACATGAGAAGCAGCGACAATCCTTGCAATGTCTGATGCAGATCCCCATGTCATAATGGATTTTTTCCAACTGAGTAATCAATGAATACCAGACTATATTCCATATAGTCCTAAAAAAAACATTGAGTCTAAAAAAGCAAGATGAAAGCTTCACTACAAAGATTGGCTGTAACCTTAGGATTTTCTCTGAAAATTTTTCCATCCCGGAATCCTTTTCGAAGAAGATACAATAAAACTTGGAGCATTCGTCTTCAAGTTAGCAATTAGATGGTGAAAATCTTCTCCTGCACGAAGCAAACAAGGCATAAGGAACAAAACAATGGTTGTAGCAAATAACAAGCCGTATGTCATAGCGAGACACATTGGTGAAATAAAAAAATCATAACCTCCTATTCCAAATGCAGTGGGACCTAGACCACCGATTGTAGTTATGGAAGTTAGAAGAATCGGTCTTAAACGAGATGTCGCACCATGCAAAATACTGCGATTGCTGATTGCTGTCTTTCCTGCGGCACCTTGAATCTTATAAGCTAGAAGGATGGAATCATTTACAACAATTCCCGAAAGTCCAATGAGACCCATAGCTGCGAATGCAGACATTGGCAGTCCATGTAGTACTAGCCCGAATATGACACCGGCAAGACCAAAAGGAATACAGGACATGATCAAAAGTGGACGAATTACATTATTCAGTATCAAAGCAATGATAATGTAAATCCCCATCAAAGCAAGACCTGCGGCTGCAAAAAGATCACCAAAAACTTTTTTGTTAGCTTCTGCCTGACCGCTTAACTCATAGAAAATTCCATTCTTAGATTGGAATTTTTCGGTCAAGATTTTACCAATACTATTGGCACTTACCGAAGGATTCAGACGGGTAGAGATGGTTGTCGTCCTCATTCCTTTGGAATGACGAATTTCCATTACACCAGGTTGTTCTTCGAGGTGTATAAACTGATTCAAGTTAATCATTGTTCCTGTGCGGGGACTAGTCAGTGGTAAGGATTCTAGGAATTCTGGATTGGCTCTTGCTTTTTGATTTAAACGCAACCTAAAATCCAGAGTACCCTCCGGACGTGTAATGTAACTTACTCGCATGCCATCAAAAGCAATCCTGATTGTCTTTACAAGGTTCTCTACAGAAACACCTGCTCTAGCGAGAGTTTCATAATCTAGAACTAAATTCAGGTCATCTACAGAATCTAATCTATCCGTTTCTACTTCCATTACCCCTGGTATATTCTTGAGGAAATGAGTTACTTCCTGAACAGCCTCATTTAACATTCGATCATTATGAGAACTAACTTTAAATTCAATCGGTGCTCCACCTGAAGGACCAGCTCCCAGTATATCAAGGACTACTTCCGCATCGGAGAGTTTTGGTTTGAGTTTTGCTATGTTTTTGCGAAGGTCAGTCACAATCTCTGGAGCAGTACGTTTTCTTTCCCCTACTGGGGTCAGATACACAAATACAATTGCGAGGTTATTTGCATTTCCACGATCACTCCAGTTTTGAGAACTATGGGTTCCAATTCTCGTGTTAAAGCCTTCCAATTCATCAGAAGGTAGTTTTGAAATTTCGAGTTCGAGAAGTTGTGTTATCTCTCTGGTTTGTTCCAGTTTAACTTCTCCTGGAACATTCACTCTTAAGATGAATTTTTCAGCTCCATCATTCGGGAAGGCATCGCCTTTGATAAATCCCTTTGCAAGAAAAAGCGATAAGATTAAAATTCCCAAGAATCCTGCGAGTACCCGATATCTATATTTTAAAGCTACTGCAAGAATTCTCAGATAAGATCGCTCTAGAATCAAAATGAACTTTTTCTTTTTGATGCGTTTATGCTCTCCATGCGCAAGATGAGATGGCAATATAAAAAAGGATTCCGCCATCGAGGCAATGAGTGTTATAACAATAACTAAAGGAACCACCCAAATAAACTGACCGGGAAGCCCACCTATAAATATGAGTGGCGAGAAAGCCACAGCCGTAGTTGATACAGACGCAAGGACTGGTTTCCATATTTTTTGAACACCCTGAATCGCAGCAGTAGTAGCTGATAGACCTCTCTCTCTTCCAATGGCAATTTCTTCAGCGACTACAATTGCATCATCTACAAGTACTCCGAGAACAATAACCATAGCACCTAAAGCCAATGCACTGAATGTAAGATCAAACCAAGGTAATGCGATAATCATTAACAACAAGGCTGTTGGAATGCCAGCTGCAGTCCAAAAAGCTACTTTTTTATCATAAGTAAGTAACAACAATCCTCCGATTATTATCATACCTAGAAGAGCATTGCTTCCTAGAAGTTTTAATCTACTTCGTGTTAGCCTAGATCGATCTTCCAGAAATACAACCTCTACTGATTCGGGTGGAGGAAACTGACTTACAGCTTCACGAACTCGGTCGATAGCTTTCACCACATCAGCTTCTGGCTTTTTTATGACTAAAAGAGAAGCTCCGGGCTTTCCGTTCGATCTTACTTCCAGTTTATCGTCTTTTTCAGTTAGAGAAATAATTGCCACATCTCTTAGTTTGATACCAAATCCATCGATGGAACGGCGAATGTCGGTATTTAGTACGTCCAGATAATCCTTGAATCTTGAGTAAACAACCACCCTTTTTTCGCCGAGAAAGCTTTCCATGGAGCCTCCAGATCCTTCCACATTTCTCTGTTGGATCGCTGAAGAAATCGTCAAGAGATCCACATCTTTGGAACGAGCCTTTGTTGGATCAACAAGTATCTGTGCCTCTATTTCTGGCAGGCCTACGGCCTTGATATGCGCAACTTCATCCAAAGCCTCAAGTATTCGTTCTAATTGTTCTGCATAGGCGCGAATTTTATCTTTTGGCCCTGACAATGCTATTTCGAGGGAGGGAATATAGTCTGTCGAATGTCTTGTTAGAATTGGCTTGCCGTCAATACCAGGAGGTAGGTCTATAACCCGACTCATAGCTGCATCTACATCTTCATAGATTTCACGGAATTTAGTGTCATTGGAATCTTCGTCGGCATAAACATTCACAAGTGAGATTCCTTCTCTGGAAATAGAATCTACCCGTTCTATGCCGTTGATTTCTTGAAGAGCTTCTTCAATCACTATCGTGACGTTTAATTCAACATCGGAAGCAGAAGCCCCAGGATAAATAGTCGAAATTGTTACACTGTTAAGGGCAACTTGTGGAAAGCTTTCTTTGGGAATTTTTTTCAGGGAATGGATGCCCAGGATCAGAATCGCTACAATCAAAAGATTTACAAGAAGAGGGCGATTTACAAAGTATGTGACCAAGGACTTCATACAATGTTTCTCCTGAGAAGATCATTTTTCTTCGACAACTTGTAGAAAGTTTGTCTGGTAACATGATGATCTATAGCGAAAGCCAGCTTTTGTGTTGGAAAAAATCTTTCCATTTGCGACGCATCTAAAAAGAAAACTGATAACTTCAGTAGGGAAATCATGCTGTTATTGTATGAGAATTTCTTTTGAAACTCCTACTGATTTCTAAATATTCTGATGGATTTCAAAATCAATCGGAAAAAATCCAAAAGTTTTTAAAAGAGCGCTCAAGAAAATCGCTTGGCTGGAAAACTCCTGCTGAAAAAATTAAGGATGTGTAGCGTTAAACTTTAGATTCGAAGCAATTATACGCGATTGTATTAAAGAAATAAAATCTAACATTGAATTTGTTTTGGTCTTGGATTTTTATTTTCAATTTATGAGGATGAAGAAACTGTCAGGGATGGTATCTATTTTTTATTAGAATTATAGGCAAACCTAAATAAATTTTATTCCAGACTTACAAAAAGCAAATCAGAAAGTTAGTTGATAAAAGTTCGAGAGAATTTTACACTAAGTCTCGTTATGATTCGTTTTGTTATCGACTATGGTGATCCCGATAATGGAATACCTATGGCATTTTTAGTAATGGCTAGGGAAAAGGCTGTTGCCATTCGGCAAAAGGTGAATGAGGAATTGATCGCTAGAGGGGTAAATCAATTATGAATTGCAATTACAAAAATCAAAGAAGCCTTTTTATAGTTTGCTTAATATTATTGCATCTATTTATAAATTGCAATCCGTCACAAGAATCTTGGAATGAAAAATTAAGTCAACCAGGAGCTGAGTCAGCACTTCTATTTTTAGTCATCCTCCCAATTCCAGATTTCAATAGATTCTGTCCTCCTACTGAGCAATTCCCCATTTTGGAACCTGGGGTGCATAGCATCAACTTCTGGCTCTGGAAATATTCAACTAACAACACCAGAAAGTTTTAATACATAGAGATTCGGATAAAATGTAGCTTGAATCCAAAAATATATTTTAACAAAAAAAATTTATCAAAGTGATAATTTCAAAAAAAAAGTTAAAAATTATACCAATTCATTATAAGCGACCTAAAGAATGATGGTATCCTTTAAAGTATAGACCAAACAAAATAAATGAGTGATGTTTATTTATTATAATATTATTATTATTTCCTATAGATGATTAATTGATTGCCATCTTTACTGAACCCACTAGAAAAATCCTCGACAATAATAACTTTTTTGAATTCACCTAAGTAGGAACATTGGTTATCTGTTTCTAAAGAATATTCGAAAGACTCTTCTTCGATTTCCTGATAGAGCCTAGACTCATTACTTGTAAGATCATCATTTCCATTGATAACAACTTTAAGCTTATAATCTATTTTCAAATATTTCTTACCATATTCTTCAACGATTTTCCATGTGCCTTTCCCTTCATTGAATACATCCATTTGCCCTGGAGGTCGTGATACAATGAGCTTGCCGTCGGGGAGTAGGGTGATATAATTTCCTTTTTTATCATCAAAGGCTATCGATTTAAAGTTTTTGAAAAGATGGGAACAATAAATATCATAATAAACACTTGGATCAACATAGTTAGAATTGAGTGAAAATTCACTGATACAAGTATCGTTGTATTTTTCTCCTTTGTATACTTCATCAATTTCAAATTGGAATTCTTTTCCTTTGATACTTGATGCAAGGTAAACTTCATGCTCGATAGTGTCTGGAAAATCTATCTTTGAATGGAATTGCTTATCCACAATCAAATTGAGGCTAGCTATACGATTGTTTTTTCGATACAAATCTCCTTTCGCAAATCCATTCAAAATATGTACATAATCTAAGGTAATAGGCTCAGTATATTCAAAAGTAAAAGTATTCTTCTGACTTGAGCCTTGTTTCACGCACCAAGGATCGATACTTCCATCCTTTAAATTCGAAGGCTCATAGGATGTTTTACCTTCTACCAAATGGCTATTGCTAGTGATTATGAACTTAGGTCCTGATTTTTTCTCTGCTTCCTTTGTTGTTGGATTGAGTGATTGGTTTCTTGTTTGTCACAACTTACGATAAGAATGAATACGGAAAGGATAGAACGTATTAAGAATTTGTGCATAGCATATCCATGATAGTTACTAAATGGTTTCTGTAAATCAAAATTGAATGAACTCCTATTCTTTTTCTTAGGGACAAGCACCGATTATACGGAATACTCGTCGAAAATACAGTTGATTGAATCTATATCGATGAAACCTTGCATTATAATCCGACTAATTAAGGTTTGAACGATGTCGCAAAACAATTCCAAAGTTTATTTCAATGCTGTAATAAAAAGTGTGAACTCTGCATCAAGTGAGGCAGATATTAGGACAGGTATTGTAGAGAAACTGATCGCTTATATCGGTTACAAGGAAGAAGACATTGAACAAGAAAAGAAATCTGATATTGCTGCAACCAAGATTGACTTCTCTTTAAATGAAACAAAGAAACTTCCATCTATTTTTATAGAAGTTAAAGCAGCTAATAAGCCTATCATGGAATCATTCAATAGATACGATTCTGTTTTGTATGGCGATCAGATCTCACAATATATCAGAGAAAATCCTGGTAGATATCGATTCGGAATCATTTCTAATGGCAGAACTATATCAGTGTATCGAAATTACTTTGGCAAAGCTGTCCAAGTCTTCAGAGAAACTACTATTGATGAAAAATCTATTTCCAAAGTTTTTAGTGATGTAAAGTCACTGGTAACGAAAAGTAGGAAAAGGGAACCCTTGATCTTGGCAGTGTTTAATAACAAAGGAGGAGTAGGGAAGACTTCAATAAGTTATTATTTGTCAAAAACTTTGGCAGAGAAATATAAAAAGAAAGTATTAGTAATGGATTTTGATCCTCTCCAAGGAGATCTTACAAGACTGATTGGATTACCTCAAGAGCAATATTTACCATTGATAGAATGGATCACAAAAGGGAAGAAAGAACTTATAGCCAGAATTAAATCGAGTGGAAAGAAAGGGATTTTCCCAAGGTCTAATAATCTCCATTGTGTATATGCCGACACTGATGAAAACTATAAACAATATACAAAGCAAAGTGCATCAATAACAAAAATTAGAGATTACTCCAAAAAGATAAGAAACGTTTTGAAAGTTGGATTTGATGAGCAAGCAAGCTATGATTTCGTGATTATTGATTCTCCTCCAGGTTGGTGGTTTTATTCCATGCTTGCAAATGCAATTTCTGATTTAGTAATTATGCCTGTTTCGACAACTGGTGAATCATCCTGGCGAAATGCCTTACGATACTTGAAGTCTTATCTGCCAGATTTAAAAAATGATCTGAACAATAGAATAGAAAATGGTCCACAGCCACTTCCTTTTCTTTTCAATCAAGTTTTAAAAAGAAATATAAACGAAGATAGTAAATTGTACGGTTACTCAAACGCTCACTCATTCTTGGATAAAGAAATACAGCGACTTGAAAATAAAAATGAATCAAGGATTTTAAAAAATATGCTTTTTCATTATGAAAAAGCAGCTTCTGGATCAAAAGTGGAAGACCACCCATTCTTAGATTATGATAATTTAATCCAATCTGTAGATATAGGAGTTAAAGAAAAAGTCAGTTTCAATGCAAAGATGGCTGAAAGACTTTCAGCAGTTTGTGAGTTCTATTTCCCTGAGTTGAAATGAGGTAAGGGAAATAAAATACATTAAGATGTTTGGTAAAACATTTTTAATAAAATCTTTACCATTAAAATGTAGAACTATTTCCACAATTTGGTGGAAAAAAAACCAAGCAATTGTATTCAGCAGCACAAGAGCTTCCTCTTTCAACACTGCATTGTGCAGATAAAATAGTACATAATGCCCCTAGCTCGGTACATCTTTTTGCTTCTTTATCATTCTTTTCATCATCATTATTAATAACATTACAAAATGAAATACAGAAAAAGATTATTATATAAGATATTTTTGCCATTTTGTTGATGAGTTTAAAATTGGATAAAAGTAAGTAAAGTTAAATTAAATATCGGGATTTTTCCTTATTTTTTAAATCCGTTTTTAATGAATTTCTCCCCCTTTGCAAGTAAAGCTATTGGTGATCTAACGAAATTATCTGTTTGGTGGTTAAAATTAGGAATTCGACCTGAAAGAATTGAACCAGGAAAGCCAGGACAAAATGGTCGTCATGAAAGGATGCATAGAACTCTTAAGGAAGAGACAGCTCTTCCTCCACAATCTTCTTTAAAGCAACAGCAAATAGCATTTGATGAGTTTATAAAAGAATTTAATACAATGCGACCTCATGAAGCTTTAGCATTCGAAACTCCTTCAAAAATTTACAAACCATCTAAACGAGAATACTAATCCTTCATGAATGATGTAGGGTATCCAACAGATGTAGTTAGAAATAAAGTTCATGAAAGTGGATTTGCCCAATGTTGTTCAAATAGAGTGTTCTTTGAAAATCCATTGATCGGTGAAATTGTAGGATTTGAAGAAATATCGGATAGGCATGTAAAGATTCATTTTTACCAAGTTAGCCTTGGAGTAATTGATATGTATACTGGAAAGTTGTTGCAATATAAAAACCCCAAGATATCGTCATCATTGTCGGGAACATGATCTATTTGTAATAAATTGTAAAGCATGTTTTGAGATAGAGCTGTAAAGTATGTGCGAGTACACTCAATTCGGGAATGTCCCTAAAGCGACATAATATCTATATAAGGAAGTAACTTTATGTCTTATTACGATGTTGAAATAGATTTAGTCAATTTATTTCCTTAACATTGAATAAATGATCGATTCTTCATACTCGAAAATTATAGTATGAAAGAAAAAAATGTAATAAACCAAACCAGTCGTCCAACTAATTTAGCCTATCTAAATCATGGTCGCATACCTGTAGTAGAGAAGGATCTAATTCCTTCAGCCTATATTACTGTCCAAAAAGCAGAGAGAATCAATACCGCTCTCAACCAATTTGTTGATTCGATTCAATCAATGATAAGTGAAGTGCGGTCTTATTCTTCTTCTGCAAAATATCTACTAGAAAACTTAAAAGAAAGAAATGATGAAGAGTCCGAAAAGCTCAAGGACCTTCATAAACGTCTCTTGGGTGGAACTCTTCTTTCGATGATAAATGCTAACCTCGAATCGATGGATATCACGATCCAGGGGCTAAAATCCAAAGTCAATGGTGGCGTTGAATGAATTATGGAACATCAATATCGTGCATCAATTTTCAAGCTCAGGAAAGTTTTATCAGACAAAAATGGAGATCCATATTGGGAAGTTATAGATGGATCAGGGAAGGTAGTTTATCTTCACGGAACCAAGGCTTGGTGTGTGGATTGGATAATAGGACAAAACTTTTGGAAGGAGCTAAGATATGAATCGAGTAATCAAATTCAAGAAGCTTCCTGATGGTTTCATTCTAATATCCATAGACGGATGGATTCAAGGAGTTGTGAATAATCTAAATCAAGCTAAAAAATATGCGGAGGTTTGTAACTATGGAAAATAATCATATTGATTTGCGAGAATTTAATTTTTCTGGAAATGGAATCCGTATTGTAATAATTGAAAACGAACCTTGGTTTGTAGCGAAAGATATATGCAATGCATTAGAACATACAGATTCAAGGAAAGCAGTTTCTAGGCTAGATGAGGACGAAAAGCTGATGGGAACAATGTTCCTATCAGGTCAGCAAAGAGAGACTTGGTTCATTAACGAGCAAGGTCTTTACATTTTGGTATTTACCTCTAGAAAGCCAGAAGCTAAATCTTTTGTAAAATGGATTAAAAACGAAATACTGCCATCTATTCGTAAAACGGGAAGCTACTCCGTTGAAAAAACTCAAGAAATAGAAGATCCGAAGTATCTGGTTGCTAAAGCTCTAATTGCTGCTAGCAAGATGATTGAAGAAAAAGATGCTGAAATCTTGGAATTAAAACCCAAAGCTGATTTTGCTGATTACATTCATTCAAATTCCAAAACCTATTCCTTTCGGGAAGCTGCAAAGCTTTTAGGATTCAAAGATATAGGAGAGAAGACTCTTTTCCAATTTTGCAGAGATCAGCAATTCCTCATGCTTAATAACGAACCTTACCAAACTTATATGGCACAAGGTTTATTTAAACAAGTAACGGAAAAATTCGAGAAAGCCTCGGGTGATCAAGGTGTTTATTTAAAAACTGTAATTACAGGAAAAGGTTTGGATATTGTTTCAAAAAAGCTTAGCGAAAAAGGCTATAGCAGAGTAAACGAGTTCGTATTGGAGGAAGCACTATTAGTTTAATTTAATTGAAAAAAGAAAATCCCCAATGAGAGTCGGTAGTCCAACACTTTCGTCTCATTGGGGATGAACCGTACCAGGAGTCGGCAGGGTTTCATCAACTTTGTCTCTTTGTTAGCTTCTTGGTCAAGCGAAAATATTTAAAAAATCTTTGTACCAGGAGTAAGTAATGAACGAGATTACTACTAAAAATTCAAGCCCTACTATTCAAGATTCAGTAGAATCAAGAATAGCAGTTTTAAAACAAAACATCGATATCGTTAAGCGAATGATGTCTGAAGTTTTGAAAGAGAATGAGCACTATGGAGTGATTCCTGGTACTCAACGACCAACCTTGTTGAAACCAGGAGCTGAAAAATTGCTCTTTGTTTTTCGACTCGGTGCTAAATATAACACGATTACAATCGATAGAGGCGACGGTCATAGAGAATACAATTCTGATTGTACTATTTATGATATCTCTAATGGACAAGAACTTGGAACGGCTTCAGGATCGTGTTCAACATTAGAATCTAAATATAGATATCGTAATGTTTCTGATTTTGAAGTTCTCGATGAAGAAATCCCTAAAGATGCAAAGGAGAAAAAGAAGGAATACAGAAGTCAAGGACTTGGAATGAAACAAGTCGATGGAGTATGGAGATGGGTAAGATACCGAGACTCGCAAAGAACTGAGAATCCTGATATCGCTGATGTATATAACACGGCTCTAAAGATGTCTCAGAAAAGAGCACTGATAGCCACTACTCTTAATGTCCTAGCTGTTTCCGATATGTTCACTCAGGATACCGAAGATTTCTTGGATACTCCTGACGGTAGAGTAGACAAAAGAACTGGTGAATTTGTAGGCGAACCATCCTCAAACAAAGGACATGGTTCTCAGAATAAAAACCAAGCTGCAAATAATCCAAATAATTCAACTAAAGCAAAAGGGAATGGGAATTCACTAACTCCACAACAGTCATATAATTCACTTCTTGAGATGCTCGAGCAACTCAAGGATAACAAAGAAAATCTTTCGGAAGTAGAATTAATAACCAAACTCCTTGAGATTAAAAATTCATGGGTCAATAGAAAGCACCAAGACCCTGTTAATACAAATGGATTAGTAGAAATTAATAAGTTATTAGGTGCATTGGGTTATAGTCCTGAACCACAAATTCCACAGGCAGGTGCAGCATGATGGAAATTCAATGGCCCGAAAATTTTGAAGATAAAGATAAGGCGATTAAGTTTTTAGCCAGTGTCTTTGATCGATTGAATTATGAACCTGAGTGGTTATTTGATGAAAATGATCCATTAGATCATATTGAATATGTCAACAAAATGTATCCAGGATACATAATTTCTAGGAAAGAAGTTGCTGATGAATTAACTCTTATTTTCGAAAAACGAGAAAGAATTAACCAAAGAAATCGACTTCAAAGATTAAAAGAAGAGGCGACATCAAAGCAACTTTTCCGAGTTCCTTTCTTTGATTGGTTAGTCGCAAACTATTGTGTAATCCAAAATCTTCATCCTCAAGATGCGATTGAAAAAGCTAACAAAGTAATAAATTCACTTTATCCGTTGGCTACTGAGGAAGAGGAGGCTAATACAAATGGTAACTGAGAATAAATCACAGGCAAGGGATTTAGAAATCCTTTTTGGTAAATTTACTGGCAGTAGAGTTAGACGCAATAGCGTTCGTCATCTTTCAAGAATTAAGAAAATAATAAATAACCTCAGGGATTGCTATGTGGTTATTAACCAACAAAAAGCAGATAAAGCTTATTTATTAGATCAAATTTCCCAAAGAGATTTGATGATAGATGACTGTCACGAAACAATGCTAGGTGCTCAAGACATCATTAAGGCTTTAGAGCAAAAGGTCTTAGAAGTATCCAAAGAAAGAGATCGATTGAAGGCTCACGTTAAATTGGAGGTTGTCGCATGAATGAAGTAGTAGACCTCTTATCTAAGAGGGATAAAATACTAGCGAATAAGTTAGAAGAGCTTGAACTAGAAAGATTCTCAATCTCTTCGTTTAATTCCTTTCGAACAAATAGATTCACATGGTATTTGAGATATGTCCTAGGTTTTCAATCTCAGTATCCAATGGAAAGTGCATGGAGAGGGCAAGCAATAGAACATGCTCTTAACCTAGCAATGCTATCTCAGAATGTTCCTGACATAAAGGATCTAATAAAGATAGCGATTGAATCTTATCAAGGGAAGCTCCTAGAAAAGCTCTTTAAAGTTTATCCTAAGACAGTTGACGGATTTGATAAAGATTCAATTTCAAAGATGCTCAGAGGTCTACCTAAAGAGCAGTTTCCAGAAAAGTTGAAACTCATAGTTGATACTCATTGGAAAATAAATGCAGAAGAAAGTCTTCCAGGGTATTTGATCCCCGATCATCCAGATTATGATAAATATCTTAAGAAAGTGGAATCACAATACTCATTAATTGAAGAGTCAATTCCCGAAGCTTTAAGTTATTTCCTTCCATTAAAAGAACTCAATGGATTTAAAAATCAGAGAAGAATTCAAGCTTCTCCTTCTCATTATGGAATTGCAATTCCTACTATAGGCTATACTGACTATGAGTTTGATGATTTTGGTTTAGATCTGAAAACTTGTGATCCCAAAATGCTTCCAAAGTCTTGGGATAAAGTTAAATGGAACTATAAATGCCAAGCTGCATTTTATTCTTCGATAACTGGTAAGCCTTGGAAGATAGTCTTTGCCTCAAAGCTATCATCAGAAGCAAAGAAGATCAATCTAATATGTTCAATGGCTCTTAAAGGCTTGAGCATAGATGAAATACCTAATGCTTTTAAGTCAATTAATGGTTCCGGAACAACCAAGCCTACAGTAGAGAAAATTCTCAAAGAAAATATCATCGATGGAAAGTTTGAATCTCTATCTGCGATTAGAGTTTTCGATCTACCAAATGAAGAAATTCCACAATATGAGTATCTCAATAAAACTACTGCGGAGGCAATTCTTAGAATGGTCTCTGCATGTAAGAAAGAATCGTTTCTTGAGGATATGAAATATCACTGTTTAGGTGATATTGAACAACTTTTCCTAAAGCCTGATGAAATCAGGAAGATTGAAGAAGTTTGGGGATTTAGTTTGCCCGAACCAATCAATGAAGAAGAGGAAAAAGAAGTAGCCTGATACTAACTCCTGGTACAGGTCATAATATCGATGTTCGCCGTGTCGACTTATGATTTCGATTCTCATTCAAACGGCTTTGTAAGGAGAAATTATTATGTTAGATGACTTATTAGGGCAAATAGCAGAGACCAAGAAAAAAGAACTTGAGTCTTTAGAAGAAAGGAAAAGAGAGATCCTTCAAAGTGATTTATCTCTTAAGGATGCATTTGATTATTTTTCAGAAAAGAAAGATTTTCGGCCTGGAGATATAATTGAATGGGTTCCTGGTTTAAGTGATAGGACCATCCCTAAAGTAGGGGATGCTATATTGTTTATTAAATGGCTCTCATCCGAAGAAAAGGAAAAGTTTATTCCCGAGAAGATTGAGTCGATTTCTCAACAGTTCTATAACTTTGACTGTTTGGTACTGATCAAACATGAGACAATGGGGTTTATCCCAATATATCTAGAATCATGGAGATTGAAAAGAAGGAATCCTTAGGATTACTTTTTATAAAACTATGAGACATAAGGAGGATTAGTATGTGTCAATTCATTAACAGTAATTATGTTTTGTTATTATTGTCTTTTGGGCTTCTTTGCTTCATTTTTGGAGTATTCTCATCCTTAGTAATAAGGGTAGTAAGACCTCGAAGTAATTCTGACCTAATCCATCTTAATCGAAACTCAGATGGAAAATCAATCTATAGATTTAAGGGCTAAAAGTTTCAATGGATAATAGTATTTCAAATATCAAAAGAGATTTTTCCTTCGCTCCATTAGCTGCGGTAATGAATTTAGGAGCTGGTGAATCAAAAGTATGGATGGCTTTGTTCACAATACAAGGAGTCAATACTCATTGCTATCCATCTTTAGATTATATTCGTAAAAGACTAGGATACTGCATTTCGAAAGCAAGGATTTCTCAGATTACTACTCAACTTGTTAAAAAAGGTTGGTTAGAAAAAATCCGTAAAGGAAGAAGAAATCATTATGTTGTTAAAATTCCATCGGACTTATTGTTCCAACCAGACTTTTCAGCTGGTTTAAATTCCGAACAAGCAATCAAACCATCGAAAAATCTACAGACTAAGGAAGTGAAATCAAAATATTCAAAAGAACACATTGAAGCTGGAAGAGAGATTAATATGAATCCTGAGGACTATGAGTTGTTTTTGAAATCTTACAAAGTAAGCCACTGGAAGGAGTACAGAGATGCAATCTGCAAAACAGCCTAACTCCGTATCTATAGAAATAGTTTTTAACGATTCTCCAGAAGAATTCATAATGAAACATGCCTCAAATCTTGAACGTTATAATAAGTTAGGCTTAGAGAATAGAGTTATTTCAATTTTAGAATCTTGGACCAAAAAGAAGATACAAATTCCTAGACCTTTACTTTTTGAAAAATTTGATTCTTCAATTCAAAGTGAGAACCTTCAGAGAACATTAAATAGAATTAATTCCTTATATTTTTCAGATTCAGGAGAAGCGAGATTATGAACTCAGATCAAGCTCTCTTTGATTTAAAGGCTTACTATCAATTAGAATCCCATGTATTAACTAAGATTTGGGAGTCTAATTTAACTCCTGGATGTCTGTCAATTGAGGAAAGATGCGAGTTATATTCTAAAGCTTTTCCTAAATTTCCACCATTAAGATTGTGGAATGGTCGCATTGAAGACATTTGGTTCTTAGGTCGAAATTATCAATCACAGTCTGCTTACTACGGATCTTATCCAGGCAATTATCTCAAACGAATGGAAACACTTTTTCCAGATCCTTCACCAATACTACATTTATTCTCAGGTTCTCTACCCGAAGGAAATTACATTCGTTTTGATAGAAAAGCAGAGCTAAATCCAGATGTTATTGGTTCAGCTGAAGAGCTTAGCAAATATTTTGCAGATTATAAATTTGGACTCATTTTCGCAGATCCACCCTACTCAATAGAAGATGCTGAGCACTATGGGTGCACATTGATCAAGAGAAACATTGTTATAGATGAATGTTGGAAGGTACTTCTTCCAGGAGGATTTCTTATTTGGTTGGATCAAGTGTGGCCACAGTATTCAAAGAGCAAATGGAATCTGTACGGAAAAATTGGAATTGAGATCAGTACTAATCATAGATCCAGGTCTGTAACAATATTACAGAAAGTAGGTGATAGATATGAGTAACTTTATCAAATTTTCCACCTTATCATATTATAAACTAAAAGATATCGTTGATGATCAACCAGTAATATTATTAGAAGTATTTCAAGTTAGTTCAGTTGAAGGGTTAAGTAAATCATTTTTAGATTATGATACAAAATACAAAGATGATCAAACCTTAATTGGTGATTCTCATTTTAAATTACCAAAATCTGGATCACTCTTAGTTTTATTATTCATTGATGAAAGAGGTCGATTATTCACAACAATTCGGTCAAGGTATGGTAAGAGTGGGGATAAATATACTTACTATAGAAGCAAGAGGAATTGTCATTTCTGGATAGAGAGGGTGAGTGAATGAAAAAGCGACTAACTCACGCTTCCTTATTCTCTGGAATCGGTGGATTTGATTTAACAAGAAAAATGTGAATAAGAGGAATATATTTGTGAAAACTTTATTTTTAGATTTAGAAGCAACCGGAACTGATCCTGAAAATGATAGAATTATTGAAATTGGTATCGTGAATTATGATCCCGAAGAGGTATTAGATATATCCCTTCTGGTTAATCCTCTAACGGATTTATCTCAAGAGATAATCAATCTTACAGGGATTTCAAATGATGAACTAAAAAGAAAATTAGAAATTATAAATAACTTCCTATCAAAAGAGTTGAAGGTTGCATAAATGCCGATTCGACCAGAGAACAAGGAACGTTATCCATCTAACTGGAAAGAAATCTCTTACAGAATTCGATTTGAAAGAGCAGAGGGATTCTGTGAGTGGTGCGGAGCGGAAAATTACAAACCTCATCCAATCACAGGATCGAAAGTTATTTTAACAACTGCTCATATTAATCATATCCCTGAAGATTGTAGAGATGAAAACTTAGCAGCACTTTGCCAAAGATGCCATTTGAATCATGACAGACATATTCATATTAAAAATCGAAGAGAGAATCGTGAGAAAAGAAGATTAGAAAAAGAATTAACATTATTGAAGGCAATATAATATGAATATAGATATTACAAGTCAAAAAATCCTTAATCTACTTCGCAATAAACATGAAGGGCAAAATGATTTATTCTTTAGTGAATTAAATACTGGATCTTCCACAAGAGAGAAAGTAACAAGAATGGATGCATGGACTATGCCTCGATCGTGGAGTAATCCTGAGTGCACTGCTTATGAGATTAAAGTCTCTAGATCCGATTTCAAAAAGGACGAGAAATGGCAAACATATCTTCCGTATTGTAACTATATATATTTCGTCTGTCCTCCTGGAGTTATCCCTATTGAAGATGTTCCACCTGAAGCTGGATTATATGTAACTTCCACAAATGGAACTCGTCTTTTTAAAAAGAAAATAGCAATGAATAGAAAAGTAGATATACCTATTGAACTATTCAGACTCGCTCTAATGAGGTCAATACCTTCAAAATCTGATGATTCATCACTAGATATATTTGATAAACAAGTTATGAAACTGAAAAAACTCGAAAAGCTCGAAGACTATGTGATGAATGGAGATATAATACGTGAACGAGGTCATCAGCTAAGTTTGAAAATTCAAGAAATTATTAAAAAACAAATCTTAGATGTTAAAGCAGAGAATAAGAGACTAGAGAACATTATTCATAGTCTCAAAGAGATCGAACAATATATTACTTCACTTGGAATTACTAGGGATCAATTGAATTGGGGTTCAAGGAAAGCTAAGGAACTAATTCTTGAGGATCAAAGCGTTATTCCACCAAACCTAAATAATAGCATTCAGGCTGTTAAACAGAATTTAGCTATTTTAGAAGAGAACATAAGAAAAGTAGAAAAATTGGAGAAGGTGGGATAAGCAAATGGAAGATAAATTATGGGAAAATTGGGAAGACGATCTGGAAGAATTATATTGGAAATTCGATCAGGATGCTAAGAAGAAGAACTTATCTGAAAGGGATGTATTCAAAAATAAAGTTAGGTGGTTCATCAATAAAATATTGTCCGTTCCAACAACTTTCGGATTTGAACAAGCAATTCGATTTCTCAAAGAAGGAAAGATGGTTGCTAGAATCGGATGGAACGGCAAAGGGATGTGGCTAAAATTAGTCGCAATGGATCACTATTCAATTATTGAAAAAGCTGTAGGGATTAACATGGGAGATGGGCATGATGAATGGAATTTGCTCCCCTGGATTGGAATGAAAACAGCTGATGACAAGTTCGTTCCTTGGCTTGCTTCTCAAACAGACATGCTGGCAGAAGATTGGATATTATTCAAATGATTTTAGAAAAATTCGATAAACAAGCGTTTTATCCAGGCTTACAAGTTGAAGTGAAATTTGCTTATACTTCTAGAGTATTTCAAATCGCTCAAGTGGATTTTGAAGATCGAGTAGTCACCGATAAAAATGGGAATAGATATCTGTGCGAGGATATTATACAATTTATTCCGCCTGTAGATTATGATCCTTGCATATCTTGTGGAGCCATCCATCATCCGATGCAAAATACTTTATGTAAAAGGTGATAAATGAAAAAACAATCAAATGATTACAAAAGTGAATCCATAAGACAATCCTACGCAATTCTTCTTTCTCAGAATTATGAAAGACTTTGGAGTTTAATTTGCTCAGGTCAAACAATTATAGGGGTGTTAGATGTAGTTGAACATGGCTACAAAGATGAAAAATATTTAATTGAAAGGTGTGTTCAAATTAAAAGAACTCAAGATGGCTTTCTTGCTATAGTTTCAACTGGTGTAGGTTACTCGGGAGGCTGGGAAACTTATGAAGAATTCTTAGAACTTTGTAAATTCTATAATTTAAGTTTTATTGATAACAATATGCTTAAATCAGAGATAGGTGAAATAATTACTGAAGATAGGAAATGTAATAAAAATGAAAGATTATTTTTGGATGAGTTAAAAGCTATATGCGAGTGGGATAATCCTCCTTCTTATTTTAAAGGGGTTTTATTATGCTACTTCGAAGATAGATCTCTAGTTTTTAAAATTCCTCAATCGTTATTTAAAAGTAATTTAAAAGAACTCGCCTCACTTGAATCATCATCAGTCGATAAGATAGAACTACTGATGAGGAGAGCTAAATTGCAACATGGACAATTGAGGGATTGAAATGAGTCAAATTTTAGTCTCGGATTTATCTTGGTTAAATGAATTCTCTAAAGAAGAAATCATCTTGTGGATTCATCAAAATTGTTACAATCGTTATCCTAAAAAAAGTGATGTTTTATTTATTAAATGGCAAAACCTCATTAATGAAATTCATATAGAACAGAATGATCTTAATCAATTTTTTCAATCCATCGATTTCAAGTTGAGAGATGAATTAGCTACTCATTTTAATAAAAGTAAAGATATCAATGAACGAAGTAGATTAATCGAAAAAATGAAGCCTTATGAATTAAGCATTGAAAAGTATTTAAAGAGATTGGAAATTTTGGATTCAATGAGAGCTAAGGCTGCTCAAGTATATAATTCAATTAATTCATCGAGGTTAGAGGAATGAAAAAATATTCAAATTGCATTCAGATTCTTTCTTATTCAATTGCATTATGTTTATATTGTTATGCGGCTAGGAACGCTTTTGTTTATGATAATTTGACTCACGTGCAATTGGTTAAGAAAGATTGGTATATATATTTAAGTTTTATAGGTTCATTTTTTTTGGGGCTATATGGATGGAGAAAAAATGATTAAAATGCAACACATAGAAAATTTAGAAGTTAAACCTATTTTATTTTTAGATCTAGATGGAACTGTCAGAAAACCAACTAAGGGAAAGCAATTTGCTGTCCATCCACAAGATTATGAACTATATCCAAATATAGAAAAGTTAATTTGGTCATATAGAGAGAATGGATATATAATTGCAGGCATAACAAATCAAGGAGGAGTTTCTCATGGCTTTAAAACTCCTATTGAAGTTGAGCAAGAATTAGATTTCTTGATCTCACTTTTCACTAAAAGTCCTTTTCATATAATTAAAGCATGCTTGCATCAAGAAGGAGGAAAAGTATTTCCGTATAACAGAAAGTCTTTGTGTAGAAAACCAAATATCGGTATGCTTGCATTAATTGAATATGAATTACATAATCATGGTTTTGTCATTGATTGGGATAATTCTATGTTGATTGGCGATAGAGAAGAAGATCGAAAATGTGCGGAAAATGCAGAGTTGAAATTTATTTGGGCTGATTCTTGGAGAGGAGATAAGGAGCTAATTAATTGAAATGTACAGTTCTAAGAGTTCAAAATTTGGGAGAAAATATCCCTTCATTCAAAAACGCAAAAGTGATAGCGAAAAAGTGGAACTCCAAAGAGTCATTTGTCAGGACAGATCCAAAAGTAAAAGCCAGATTAACGAAAATTACCTTAATGATATCGCAATCCTTCTTATCATCTTCCAGGTCTCAGATAATCGAAGAAGAGACATTGATGGGATGGTTGCAACTGTTTTTGACTCTCTTGTGCATGGACGAGTCCTCAAGGACGACTCGTTACGAGACATACCTTCGGTCATTGCTACGTTCGTTAGATGCAAAAAGGGAGAAGAAGGGGTAGATTTAATTTTAATTGAACCTTAAAAGAATGTTGATTGGGAAATTAAATGGAAGGGATTGATTTATGGTGTTAACTGAAAAATATATTCAGGTTAGTATTGAGGATTTAATTTTTCATCCTGAGAACTCTGTATTCAAAGCAAAAAGCGAAGAATTTATTAAATTATTAGCAAAGGACATTGAGACTCATGGTTTAAAGGAACCAATAGAAATAAATGAAAGGAACATGATCCTATCTGGAGAAAATAGAGTGAAAGCCTATAAGCTATTAGGAAGAACTTCTATTCTTTGTCAGATAGTTAAAGTAGATAATGAACTCGAATATATAATATCCAGAAATGTAGGACGAAGACAAATTTCATTTAACGATAGAGTACTAATTTATAGAAAAGTTTTTCCTAAGATTTTTTCCTTGAAAAAGGTTTTTGGATCAGAAATCCAAGAACTATCCAAACGATTATTAATCCCTAAAAAAACAATAGAATCTGATTTTACAAAAATCCGAAATGGAAATGCAAAAGCAGTTAGTATAGAAGAATTAAAAGAGAAATGGGAGAAAAATAACCTCAAAGGCTTGAAAGTATCGATTATTGATATGGGGAATAGCAATTTTCTTCTTAAAGTTTCAGGTAAAAAAATTGAATACGAGTTTGGTCCAGGTCCATATAAAAAAGTTATTAAGGATGCCTTTGATGCATCTGAAAGTGATCTTTTCAAAAGAGAAAATTTTGAGAAAGGGAATCTTAATATGGAGATTAAGAAACTCAGAGTAGAAGCTGGCCTCACTCAATTTCAATTAGGACAAAAAATAGGATATAGCCAATCTTATATAGCCGAATTTGAATCTGGTAGATGGGAAGTGACAAATGAATTATATGAACAAATAAGAGAGATTTGTTTAATTTAAGTATATGAAGAAAGCTAAGCCTAATAAAAGAATAGACTCAGGGACTCGTGAAGAAATAAAAATTGCTTACCTTTCTGGCATTTCTATTGATGAGATTATTAAAAAATTCAATATAACTAAGACTCAATTTGAAAAACTTAGAACTCGGTTCAAATGGAAATCCATTTCCAAGGAAATAGAACAACGAACCGAAGAGTTAGTTATCGAGCAGTTAGCACATACTAGAGCTAAAGTTCTCAATCAAATGCATCAAGATTCTTTGATTATAATCAGTAATTGTATGAAAAGACTTAAGGATGAATCTGAATATGATGATATCCCAGTTTATAATTCTGAGGGTGAAGTAGTTGGGCATAAAAAGGTATATCAAGAGATAAATGCCTTAATTAGAGGTTGGAGCCTAGCTTATTCAAAGTTACTTCGTTCTATTGGTGAACCTGAAGTAATTAGAGAAAAACCAGATAACGGGAATACCAAGCAGCCAATTATTCAAATACTTATGGACACTGGATTGAGACCTGAATTCAAAGAGAAAATTATTAATGCAAGTTTAGCTAAACAATAAGCCCAATATTCTAATCCGATACTCCTATCCAATTTATAGTATTAGGAGTATGGCTTTATCTAGGAAGAAAAGGGGAATAACTAAATCAGATCAACCTACACTCATTCCATCTGAGGTTGATTTATCAAAAATATATTCTCCAAAACAAATAGATGCTCTCAAGAATGAGATATCAAGTATCGTTCTTAATCAGATATGTTACGATGGAGGCGCTCGTTCAGGTAAGACTTATCTGGTAGTAAAAATTATTATAGGAAGGGCTTTAGCTTCTCCAGGTTCAAGGCATTTAATAGCCCGTTATCGTCTCAATCATTTACGGATTTCTGTATGGAGACAAACATTGCTTGCAATGTTAAACGAAATGGGAATGGAAGACGGAAGAGATTACCAGATCGATTCTCAAAATATGATCTTAATCTTCTCGAATGGTGCAGAAATCTATGGTGCTGGACTAGATGATTCTGATCGTGTTGAGAAAATCATGGGTACAGAGTTTAACACAATTTTTATCAATGAAGCTACCCAAATATCTTATCAAACTTTTCAAAAGATCATTACAAGGTTATCATACATCCGTGAAGAATTGATCAACAAATTCTTGATAGATTGCAACCCTAGAAACAAATTTCATTGGATATATAAATACTTCATCCTTAAACAAGATCCCGAAACAGGGGAAGCACTTTCTGAAAATAAGATGAAACGCATCTTTCGAAGAAATTGGACACCTCTTGATAATCCATTTCTTTCCGAGGACTATGTTGAGACACTTTCCGAATTAACAGGTACCGAACTAGACCGACTCTATAAAGGACTATGGGTAAATGTTCAAGGTCTAGTTTATCCTATGATAGAAAATTGTATAGTTGAACCTTTTGAGATTCCCAAAGATTGGGACTGTGCAGGAGCCGTTGACTTTGGATATACTAATCCTTTTGTATTTCTATGGTTTCATTATGACAAATCTAATGAAACTTGGTACTTAACTCATGAGCACTATCAGACTGAAAAAACTGTAAGATGGCACTGCGATAAAATCAAAGAAATTAAAATTCCTAACAGCTTCATAGTTTCAGATCATGATGCTGAAGATAGGGCTACAATGGTTGAATGTGGGATTCCTACTCAAGCTGCAGATAAAGATATATCAACAGGGATTCAATCAGTAATCTCTTTATTGTCAGCTGAGAAAGGATTAAAATTGAAAATCTTTAGAAGTTGCGTAAAGACCATTGAAGAAGGTGCAACTTATTCTTGGGAAGAGCCTAAAGATGGCAAGAATGCAAAAGAGGTTCCCAAAAAAGATTTGGATCACGCAATGGATGCTCTTAGATATTTTGCTAACAGAGTTGTAGGGAAAAAGAGAACCATTAATACTATGGATCCCGAAAAGCTAAAAGCGAGAGCTCAAGAGAGAGAAAAAGAAAACAAAACTGCTTCTGATATTCAATCTGAGAGATTCAAAAAAATGGGATTAGATCCGTCATTTTTCACAAAAAGGTAAAATATAAAAACCGATAAAGTTTGATTTGATACTCTAAATCAAATTACTTTGTGGAGAATTAACCAATGCAAGAAAATGAAGATACCATCCAAAATGAAGATCAAAAAACTTCTGAGGCTGAGCCAAGAAATTATGGAAATCTTGAATCTGATACATTAACAAAAGAAGAAGATGCAATCCAAAATCCAGATGGAAAAACCGATGAACCTGAAGATTCATCAGAGAAAGATGTTAAAGAAGAAGCTGCTAGTCAAACCCCAATAAAAGAATTCAAAAAGGAAGAAGTTCTTAAATCTCCAGATACTAAAGAAAGCAAGGGTCAATTTTTATCCAGTGCAATTATGAAGTTACCGGAGCAAGATAAGAAAAAATTGTACGACACAATTAACTCCTACGCCCAGAATCAGCTTCCTATGGAAACCTTTCTTTCTGCAATTGCCAACAAGATTGAACAGCTATTAATCAATAGAAAAATTGTTTAAATAGTTTCAATTTTTTTATGAAGAGGGAATCTCCTTTCTCAAGTTATAGATTCATCAGAGAATTACAATATGCATTTGCTTATTATTTACTAAATGTTCAACATACAATTTTAGGAAATTCAAAAAGCAGCATTGATATAACTATCGAAAAGAGTATTCTCTCTGGAATTCAAAAAGCCTTTGGGAAAATAAGATCTAAATTCTTCGGTAAATTGGTTGAACCCATCGAGTTTGATCAACCTTATCTTGATGTTATCTATGATCCAGAATTTGATTATTCTAAATACAGAAGAAATTCTAAATCAATAGATTTTCCTGAAGGAACAGTAAAACGAAATCAACTAAGTAATGTAGATAAAGAGATTTTCGATTTTTTGGATCAGGATTGGAATCAAGTATATAAGGAGACTAGAGATAAATCAACTATTCTAGGTTATATTGCTGAGTATATGCTTGGGAAAGGAGAGAATCCTGATGACCTTGCTCAGATGACTCTTCCGGAGGTTTCCAATACTCTAGAAAATAAATATAACTTCCCTGGATTAGAAAATATAGATGAGTTAATCAAATCAACTGGGCTTTCAAAAGATCGAGTCTATCAACTAATTTATGCAAATGCTAAGGGCGCTGAGTGGTTAGCCGTTTATGATGATTTAGGACAAAGATCTGGGAAGTCCTACGACTTAGTTACAAGGATGTATAGACAACAAATCGCCGAGGCACTAGCAAGAAACGCTACTATCGGAGAGATTAGATCAATTATGATATCACCTGATGATGATATGATTAAAGATGCTCTAGGTTTATTCGATGAAAATCTATCAGAATCACAACGTCTTGAAAAAGAAAGAGAGTACGAAGAAATAATAACCAATCATCTAAACAGAGATATGGGAAGGTTCGCTTTCACTGAGGTTATGATAAATGCTAACAATGGAAGGTTAATTCAATTGCTTCAAGAATCAAAATCAAATACTCCTATGTATATAAAATTTCAAAGGGTTTTCTAATTAGAGATTTATGAGAGATATATTAGAGTTTATAAAGGATCAAAAAGAAGATTTAAAAAGTATTGTAAAATCAGTTTTAGAACCTGGAAGTCGAGGTGGTATAATAGTGCGATTTCTTGAAGATGGTTTTCCTTTGTATGCTTCGCAAGTAAGTGGGTTAGGGGACAGCAATGTAAATAATGGAGAATTTGATGAAAAATTTGGAAAGAAATTTAACATCTTTTCTAAAAAACCTTATGAAGCAATCGCACATCTAAGAATTGTTAAAGAAGGTTATGTGCCTGGTGCTTTTCAACGAAGTGATATCGGGTCTATAGACTTAATTTGGGGGAATGAAAAAGCAGGACTTTGTCATATTATTTCAAAAAGAGAATCGGAAAATTATGACATTAATAAATTCCTTTTAGTGCTCCCTAAAATTATTGAAAATGGCATCGCTAAAACAAATAAAAATGATCCCAATAGAGTTGATATTATTCATGAGAATCCAAGAGCTATTGCTGTAATCTCACTTTTGAAAAACGAAAGATATAATCCTTGGTTAATTACATCTTTTAAGTTAAGAAAGAAGGCATTCGAGAGGACGAGTGACGCTCCCGATTATCTGAAATCAACGATTGCTCCAAAGTCTGCGGTTCCTGATTCCTGCCTTCTAGAAGAGATATACTCATCTTTTATTAATTTTTCAAAGAAAGATGAAAGAAGTCAAGAACAAATTCTAATTCAAAAATCCAGCATAACATCAAATCCGATTATATGTGATGCATGTCTTGAATATGAACAACAAATAGCAAGATTATTTGAATCAGAAGAAGCATTAAAGTCTTCAGGATTATGGGATGGTGAAGATCGTATCAAGGGTGATCAAATTACAGACATAGCAGTTTGGCCAGGGAAAAGTAATGCTGGACGTGGTTCTATGAGTAATTGGTGGTTTTGTGCACCAGCTCATCCGAATTGTTCTCATGAATACAATCAATATTCTCCTTCCATTGAAATTGATGAATTGAATGAAATCTTCAATAAAGAAAAGTTTTTAGCTGAGAACAAAGAGTATTTAGATTCTATTAAGGAGCAAGCTTCAGAAAACAAAAGAATCAATAGAATACTAAATCGTCTCGATCGAGAATCGGTTCAAAAATCTCTTATTTTTAATAATGGAATCTATAGATCAGGAATTTATGAGGCACATACTTGCGCTCATGATCATTCCGATAATTGCAATCATGGTATAACTGAATTTGAAGATGATAACTGGTTAAATCAATATTTAGATTGGAGACTTAAAAAATGAGTAAAACTTTAGTAAGTGGATGGGTAAAAAAATTTATTCCTCAAGATCAAGATACGAAACGTGGAGGATTTGGATTTATTGTTTCAGATAACAAAGAATATTTCTTTAATATTAAAAATTGCAATATCCCATCCGAACACATAAAGCAAGGATTAGAGGTTAAATTTAAACCGATCATTGGAATTGATAAAGTAAAAAATATTCCAGCAGACCAAGCTGTAAACGTAGAATTCGCTTAAATGATATCCTTACTATTCTTTCAGATGTTAACAATAGGTTGGATGTTTATAAAAGCACCTAAGATAGAATCATCTTACTCAATCATCTTTAAAAATAGATCTTTTGTAAGGGTTATAAAGTTTGAATAAGATTGGTCCAGGAGGAGAAACTCCGTTTCCAATACCTACAAAACCTAACGTATTTACACCCCTTCGAAATGAAGAGCTCCTTGAAAGAAGAGGTGAGTCAGCATTATGGTTTCGGATGTCACCATGTCCATGTCCTCAACAAGATCGAGTACCAGATTGTAAGCTTTGCTATGAAGGAGAAATTCGAACATTCCAAGAGGATTTAGAGATATATGAAGAAATCTCCTGGAAAGTGGATGGGAATAGAGTTTATACTCGGTATGGACCAATAGAATCGGTAAAAAGTATTTCGTTGTTAGCTAGAGGTGAAACCAAACCTTTAGTTATTAAAAAAATAAATGATAGTTTTATTGAACTAGATAGTGATTTACCTTATTATTATCAGGTTCAATTAGATTACAAAGTAAAGTTAGTTGAAACAATTGCCATTGAGATGGTAGGTAATAACGAGCATTTATTAATTTCCAACTTATCAAATAGGTATATCATAGGGGTTGAAGAACTTTATCACGTTGAAGATGAGAAATCTTTTAATCAGAGAAAGGTAGATTGGAAATCATTTAACTTAAATTCGATTACCTTAAATGAAAGAACTTCTGGAAAGTATCGAGCTAAGGTGAAAGTTATAAATCCAGTGAAGGTTGCTTATAAAACCTTTACAATCGAAAAAAGACAAGGACTCTCCAGTTCTTTGGTTCAGCTTCCCGATGGAGAAATCTTAGCCGTTATGGGGTCTGGATATAAAATGGGCGAAGGAGACATTATAACACTTTTATTTTCAACTGTAAGGCATTCACAATTTGTTCCTTTCAAAGCAGGGAATTTTGATCGATTGCCTTTTACTCCAATATCAGATGTAAATAAGATTATTTCCAAAGACACTAGAGGACTTAAGGAGTATAAACAAGGTATAGATTTTGTTATTTTTGGAGATTCCAGAATTCAATGGCTCACCGATAAACCTAGGGACGGCTATACTATAATATATGATTACCATCCAACTTTTCGGGTAACTGGATTTGTAGAAGGGGGTTCAGGAGAAGATCGTCCTAAGCCTAGACAATTCAAGATGAAGGCTATCCCAAGTTTCCATGGTAATTATAAGTAATATACTTTAGAGGTTCTATGACCATCAAGATTCAAATATTAATTTTCAAAATTAAGATGTTTTTTCAATACCTGATATATTTATATCAAATGCTCAAAATGAGTAGTGCTCTTTGGAAAACAAATTCTACTATTCAAAAAAAAGAAGTTTTACCAGTTCTTATTGTTCACTTCAATCCAGCAACATCCAGTCCTGAAGATATCGTAGGCCAATTGGATGAAGCAGTCTCAAAGCCATATAAAAAACTTCATGGATATCCTCCAGTCGTTTTGGTCATGCCTATTGGAATGACATTCTCAGCATTAAGTTTTGATTCTTTTGTTGATGTACTAGGAAAAGAACAGCTAAGAGAATTCAAAAAGGCAATCTATAAAAAAACAAATGGGATTCAATTAGTTCAAGATATTAACTAAAAATGATTCTTACAGATAAAGACATCACGAGTGAATTTGCTGAAAATTTTCTAGATAAGTTGCATCTGGCAATGTCGAAAATTGATCCTAATTGGATGAGTGAAGTCATGGAATCATCAGATTCAACTGAAGTAGTCTCCAAAATTGCAAAGCTAAAAATTCAAGGGTATAAATGGATATTGTCTTCATCTGGAAAGGGATTTGATGATAAGGCAAAAAGAAAGTTATCACAAGAATTGAAAAAGCTAGGCGAAGAGACCATCCAACTTTTTATTCTTCCTTCTACTATCGATGAACTAAATAACGAACGTAAGTCTGAAGAACTAATTCAAAAGAGTAAGCTTCCTTCTCAAGCTCAATTAGATGCCGGGAATTATCGAAAGAAACATATCAGGATCAATGGTTTTGATATTGCTATTGAAAATAAAAAGAATTCATATAGATCAGGCGTAGATAAAACTGGCAAATCTTGGAAATGTAAAATTTATTTTGATTATGGATATATTAAAGGAACCATAGGTGCAGACGGGGATCATGTCGATGTATTTATAGGTCCAAATCCAAAATCTGAAATCATTTTCATAATCAATCAAATTGATCCAAATACTAAAGACTTTGATGAACATAAAGTTATGATGGGATTCTCTTCTGAAGACGAAGCAAAAACTGCGTACCTAAAAAACTATGAGAAATACTGGAAAGGATTAGGGTCAATCATATCCCTTACATTGGATCAGTTTAGAGAATGGCTAGAGAAGGGATCTCAAAAAAAAGAATTAGTTAATCCTAAATTAGAGTTCCTTAAAGCAGATCTTGAACGAATTATTAAGAGAAATAATGAAGAAATATCAATTATAAAATCACATCTTGCAATTCAGCCTGTGGTTGTTCATGGAAAGAATGGAAATTATATCCAAATGCGGAAAGTAAAAATTGATAATGATTTTCCATCATCTCATGGATTCCAATTACAATCAGAAAAATATAAAAAGCCTAAGATCAGAAGTTTCCAAGAAAAGCCTAAATACAAAATAAAACCCGAAGATTCTCTTGTATCTAATTTAGTAACAAATATTAAAGATTCTTTGTTGAGAAATGGACAGCATCAAAAAGCAAAAGAATTTACAGATTTAGCTTTTATTGCTCAGACAGTTGATGATATTTATGAAATTGCAAATGATTTTGTTGAGCTCCAAGGGAACCGAGCTAAACATCGAAAAACCGAAAATGATGAGCAAGATTTATTTAAGGCTATTGACTACGGCAAGCTTCAACCTAAAAAAATAATAAATAAGTTAAGAAGATTTACGACAGTATATGTAAAAAAAATTCCTTTCATAAGTGAAAAGACCAAAAAACAATCACAAGAATATAAATCTGTGATTCGCAAATATAAAAAAACTCCATTATGGATGAAAGCACCTAATGGCGATCCAACAACCCTTTCAACAAAAGAATGGATTAAATCTAAGACTCAAAGTTTTAAAGCTAAATATGGTGATTGGGAAGGGCTTGCTTTAAAGGAATATTTCGAGCAAGCGGAACCAGTAATGGAATGCAAAAATGAGGTTCCTGTGGGACTTGGGATTCAAGGAACTGTAGATTGGTTTAATAAAGCTATAGGTTCACAATTAGCTACCCATAGGATTTCAGGAGGAGAAAGTATCCAAGTTGAGATAAATGGAAGAGGTATTAAAAATTCACTATCCAAAGGTGTCTACCCAAAAAAATTCCAAAGCATATTAGCAATCCAATCAGTTATTGAAAAAGGAAGGTTGATCGATGTTTCTTTAGATAGCACTAGATACAAAACTATTAATTATCATTTTGTAGCACCAGTAAAGATTAAATCTATAAAATATCCTATGATAGTGAGAGTGGTAAGTGATAAGAATGGTGATAGATTTTATTTACATGAAATAGTTTTAATAAATAACAAATGGGATTCCTCACAGACCCAGCCGTCAACTATTGTGTCATCGGAACAGGGAGAATCCCATTTGTCAAATTCTACAATATTCGATAGGGAAAAGAAAGTCAACAAAAAAGGAATTGATTCGTTTCAGAGTCCCGCCAAGCTACAACGCTCCAAGCTGCAGACCGAATCAATTCCTACACCAACAAGATTAGATGATAACAAATTTTTTGTCAACAGAAAAAATGACAAATCTAAGCATTCCACTTATCGAGAAACTTTAGACGCACTGCATATTGATCCTAGCAAAATTAAAATAAAACTAAAAGAGAACGGTGAGCCTGATATGAGTTTAAATTCTATAATAAAATCTGCAATAATTTTAACCAAAAGTCAAATAAGAAATGAATCTATTGATATTCTCAAAGGAGGTAAACGCAGAAAGGATGGAGAAACTTGGACTCAACCTTCGGGGCGTAAAGTAACAAAGAAAAATGGTAAGATCATTCCTGTATTTGAGAAAAAATCTAAAAATCTTAACGATTCGAAATTAAGCAAAACTAAAAGTAATCAAAATGGAACCTTCACAGCTACTATCAAAGATGGATATGATGTCTCTAAGTTATTTGTAGGAAAAAGAATCAAAAAAGGTGATAAGACTTATGAAGTAGTATCTGCGCCTTCCAAAAATAAACAAGGGAAATATGAAGCTACTTTTAAAATGATTTCTTTAGGTGGAGAAATAGGAAGCCTTCCTGATAAAGCAATTCAAGAATCAAAGGTTGGAGGTTTTGCAAAAACAACTGAAGATATTTCCAAATTAGTAAATAATGCTGTTAAGTTAAAGAAGAAAGAATTATTAGCTAAAACTAATACTAAAACTGAAAAAGGAATTTCAGTTCCGACATCCCTCCCGTTTGGATCTATTAAAAGAGCAGAGCAATATACTGCTGAAAAAGACTTCGATAAAGATACAATAAATTCTCTTAAAGAAAGAATTCTCGAAAATGGATATGATCCTTCTTTTCCAATCATGGTAGATAAACAGAATGGAGTATGGACAGTTGTAGCTGGTCATCATAGGCATGTTGCAGTTCAGCAATTAATCGAAGAAGGAAAACTCCCAACTAATTTTCAGATACCAGTAGTAACAAAAGAGTTTGCTTCTGATAATGATCGTATTGCAGCTCAAGTATCTGAGAATCAAAGAAGAAATGTATTGCCTACAGATGAAGCAAAAGCTTACGGCAAAATGCAGAAAAATGGATGGGATGCAAAGAAGATTGCAGAGAAACTTGGAAAGAAACCTGGGGATGTTAATAAACGTCTAGCACTAAATAACCTAGAATCAAATTTATTTGCACTTGTTAAATCAAAAGATCGATCTCTACCTCTGGGAGTTGCTGAGGTTCTGGGTATGTTTGGGAAAGATGTCAATGGCAATCCTTCACATACAATTCAACTAAAAGCTTTCAAGTGGTATGTAGAGAACCGATCAAAGTATCCAGGAAGAGGTCCATCTGTAGTTCAATCATATATCAAAGATCTTCAATCGGGTGATTTAGCAGGTATGGATTTTGATTCAGTTGCATCCGATGCTCAAAAAGAAGCCCTAAGAACTATCGGTTCTCAAGAGAAAGCATTATCCAATAAAAAGATGATAGATGGAATGCTTGATTCTCTAATGAAATCTTATCAAAGAATATTAGGCGACAACATCGGCGAAATTAATCCACAAACTGTAAAAGAGTTAGCAGCTTCATTAACTCTTTCTGGTGGAACAGTAGGTGGATCTCCAGTACTAGGAAAACTTGAAGCAGTCATTCAAGATCTATCTTTAATTAAAGATAAGATAAGCCAAAAGATGAAAGAGATTGAAGCAGACTCACAAACTCCTATGATGTTTGGATTTGCGAAATCGATTTTAGTAAAAACAAATTCATTGATAAATTTGTTCGAAGAAGAAAAAGACAAATTGTTAGATGTAATTAAAGGGAAGGTCGCATAATGGAGAATAATGAACCTTTATCACCAATAAATTTCTTTCGCAATATGGACTCAAGGGCTTTGAATATTCGAGCAAGTTTAACTGAAGGGATTGCCTTCGGGATTCTAAGGCATGATTTATTTGATGGATGCATACAAGATATTAATAAGATATTCATCAATGAATTGAATCTTAGAAGATTCATTAAAGAAAAGAATTTAGAAATTGAATTCGAGCAATTTTCTAAAATGGGAAGCTTTGAATAGTTACCATTTCCCTATTGGACAAGCTTGAGATTTTAATTTAGTTTTTGCTCTAACAAAGCAAAAGCAATTTGAACATTGCTCGAGGAATGGAATATTCTTCCAAAGCAAATCACATTCCAAACAAATAGCGATTCGTTTTTCAGAGAATGTTTGTTTGACTTCTTCTTCCATTAGCTATTCAATCTTCCAGCAACTCGATATCCACCCAGAAGACTCCATTGAAAATATTCATATTTGAACCTTTCATAGTCAGTAAACCAGTTCGGGACATAGGTGTTAATATCTCTTCTCCATTTTTTGGTTCCACCTGTTAGCGGATTACAAGCTTCAATAAGATACCATCCGCTCCCAGAAGGCTCTCCGTTACAGAAATTGCCAGTGGCGCAACAAAATGGACTATTATTGTCTGTTTGGAAATATTCATAGGTTACAATATTTCCACCAAGATCCACTTGATTAGAAACTCTTCTCCATTCATCTCCTACGGAATAACTACCACTTGGAAAAACATCATATCGTGTATCGCTTATGTTTCCCCACCAATGACCACCGTAACTTCCGATGGTTGGTCCCACTGGTGGGGTTATGCGAAAGGGCGGAAAACAAAATCTCCTTTATCCCACCAAGCAAAGTTCCCTTGAGTGCGAACTCTAAAAATCCCATCATCATAACCAGATGAATTTACTGTTCGAATGAAATTCTTTTGCTCGCAAAAAGCCATTAGAAAATTGAGGGCATTTGTAATTGATTCTCTTGCCGCACCAGTAAAAGATGCTGACAAAGCTTGAAGAGACCCAATTTTAACATCTGGACTTAGCTTATCATTTGCAATAGTGTTATTTTCGATTGTAGCTCCATTTAAACCATCACCAGAGTTGTAAATCTGCAGGAGGAATTTCACATCTGCTATAGGTTCACCTATGGCATTTCTCTTGTATTCAAGCAGAGGATAGTACCCAGGTGTTATTGTTGGTTCATCAATAGTTTCACTAAAGTTTTCTCTCAATAAAAATTGATGAACTTTGCGTGATTGACCAACTTGAGGATTGAATGATTTTGCACTAAGATTCCAAAATAATTTTGTAACATTCTTATCTAATTTAGATTCAAGTTTAAACTCTAATTTTCCATATAAAGAATTCGGATCAACTGTAATTGTCTTTCCAGGAAATTGATATAATCCTGAAGATGAAAGTATGAAACCAGGCGAAAGTACAATTGAATCTGGTGTAATGCTCAAGATTTTAAATCCCATAGGAATAATCTCACCTGCTTTACCGATTGTAGCTTGCATAGCAAGAATCAGATGGAAGAATGCGGAATCATCTGCAATTGATCCAGCCATTCGATTAATATCTTCAGCATTTAATCTCTGAAGAGGTTCGTGATAATAAAGATTTACTTCATTATTAGTTAGTTCAATTTCATTAAGTGACATCTTCTATTTCTCCTACAAAAATAGCCGATCCTGCGACTACCATTCTCAATACTTTTTCGATTAATAAAGGTGTGATTTTGTTTAAATCATCTGTAATCATAAATACTCCCATTCTATCGGGAAAAATTATTCCACAAGGACTTAGTGAATAAATCCCACTAGGTTCAATGATTCCAACATCAGTTGCAGAAACATCAGCAGCAAATCCCACATCTCTTGCATGAAACAACCAAATCCCAGGTGTATTAATCACTTGAAATGCCATTGGTAAAGTAGTGTGGCCAGATAGAACATAGCCTATAATATAACCAACAAATTCTTCATCTGAAAGTCCTGGAGGTCTTTCCACACCTAACAACTCAGCCCATTTTTCTAGAAAATATCCTTCAGCTTGATTTAATACTGCAGACTTATGAGCTAGACGTTGAAATCTTAAATGCCATTCTACCGAATTGTAAATTGACCCTTTATTTATATCATTTATGTTTGAGATTGGTAAAAGTTCAGGTCTTTCAGAATCACCGATTAATTCCTTAAATATTTTTCCTGTTTTATTGAATTGAGGAAGCTGATTTAAAAGTTCTTCTGCAGATATATTATTAATTTCACTCATAAATATTTATTAAGTAGGTACTACTTTAATAGCTGTTCCACTTACAATACCTCCCGATGATCCCATGGTTCTTGGTAAAATGTTTCCATCTATACTTATATCCGAAGGAATTGGAATAGGTTCAATAAGAGGGATTGCATTGTTTAAAGCCTTAAAAATGTTTCCTGGCAACCATTCACCTATTAAAGCTGCATCTTCCTTGGTTATTCTACCATAGAACTTAGAAATATTTACCTTATAAAAATCTGGATGTGCCTTAACGATTGAAGCTTCAATTTGTTGGAGTAAAACATCAAATCCAATGGGTCTAGTGTTTATAAATTGAACACAAGCTTGGTTTGCTATTGTAACTGCATCTTCTACTTTCAATTTAGATGATTGAAGTATTTGCAATTCATACTCAACTGTTATTCCAGCTATTGGAACTGAGGTTACATAAACAAAGGTTCCCATAGCAGCATAGCCAGGAAAGTTTTCTGGATCATTAAGATCTCCTTCTATTGTTTTTCTAACTAGATCCAAGAGTGATTGAGGTGGAGAGCTAGTTCCATCAGAGATATAGAGATTCACCCATCCAAGTTCAAAGAGTCCAGAAAATGGATTTACATTACCAGTTAATTGAACTCCAGCTACCCCAGGAATTGAAACGGCAGCATTATAAATTCCTAATGGTGTAGATCGACCGAGATTTAAAATGAAGGTCTGGAATCTCTTTAAACGAGATTCCTCAGTTTCTAAGTCAGTACCCCCAGTGAATGCAAAAGGATTCCAAATTCTTAAGCCTTGGGGCAGTGCAATATTAGGTGTTCCTAGACCATCAGATGTGTCTATGGTTCCAATTTGAATATTGTAGTCTAAACCATTGTTAAGAGCGCGAGCTTCAATTTCTATTGATGTGCTTCCAACTGGAATTTCAACAGCGGAGATAGTTTCAAATTTTAATCCAAAAAGATCGATTTCAAATTGAGGAATAATTACAGGTTCAATGTGACCTTCACTTTCAATTCTTAGGATTCCAACTGCTTTTAATCCAGGGAGTCTAGGAAATCCGAAGGCAGAATATACACCTTCTAGAATAGCATATTTGAATCCATTAATTGCATCGATATCTCCAAGTGATAAAACAAAGGATATAGCATCTAAGAGAGTTGAAATTCTTGAACCACGAGTGAAATTATTAAGCCTAGAATTTCTGGCTACAAGGTAATCTTGTAATGATACACGATATTCTAACTGAGTTTTGCCCTGATATGGTTGATTCATCAATCTCAGGGTAAAGGAATTTTAAATATCGGAAAGAACCGATATTTTCAAATTGCATATCATAAGAGCATGTCTATTATTGATAGTGCTACAAATTTTACGAGTTCCATAGGCGACTCAATTAGTAGTGGTTTCAATTCTTTAACTTCTAACTCCTTTGGTGGCCCACTCAGAGAAACCTATAGACCTAAAAATGCATTTTCATTCAAAATATTAAGAAGAAATGAAAATGGAAGTTATGATTTATCAAAAATCAATTCAACTACTATTCCTGAATATTTCTTAACCGTTGGTCCTTTACAATACAATGAATCGTTTAAATTTAGAAATTCGATTGATCCAACTTTTGGTGGGACTGCAGTAACAGATTTTGGTATAGGGAATTCTGAAGTTAGATTAGAAGGCGAATTTCACATATATCACAATCAACTACCACCAAAAAGTAAGTCGGATATCGAAGGAGGTGATTTTCTATCTGCTGGAAAATCTGCTGTAGTAGGAGCAGGGTCAAGCTACTATGATAAAATCCGAAATACTTTCCTAAACTTTTCAGGTGGAGAAATGAGAAGTGGGCTACAAGAATTTCAAGATTTGCTATATTTCTTTTATTTTTCAAGGTATGAGGATGTAAGATATACATCCAATGATGAAACAGCTAATTTAATAGCTGGAATTCCTGAAGCAGCTGGTGGTTTTAATTATGCATACCATGCGTTAGTATTTAGAGATTATGATAGAGGACGCATAGTTGAAGTGATAATCCCTTCAGATGGATTTTCAATAACTCGTTCTGTGCAAGATACTAATACATATAAATATTCAATTAAGCTTGTAGTAATTAAAGATTTAGAAAAAGATATCAAATCACCTTTAGTAAGATCCAATTTTAATCCAGAATTTAGAATTGCTGGATTGATGAATGAACTTGAGACTTTAATCAATCTTCCATTAAGAGCTTCATCAGCTTTAGTAAGTTCTGCAAGATTTTTCGATAATACAATAACTTCTGCTCGAGCATTGCCAGGAACATTTAACAGAATGAAAAAGCAATTCTCACAAGATGGTAAACTTGCACGTAAAACTTTTCAAAATGCAATCGACCAAACACGTAGTGCATTTGGTTTCGGAAAGAAAAAGCATTTAAGTATAGAAGAAATTTCAAAAAAGATAGATGATACTTATAAAGAATCTCGTTCAATAGAAGCTAAATTTAGACAAGAAATAGCAAAAGTAGACGCTAACTTATCAGGTTTAATTTCAGCATTAGGTGGCTATGCATTAGGAACCTCAAGGCCTCTTGAGCAAGAAGCATTATTACCAAATGCAGACTCTACTCCATTATTGGATGAGGATGCATACACTTGGGCAGTAAGTATTCAAAATATTATAATTCAAGTTCAGGCAGAAATGAATTATGCGTCATCAGAACCTAATTATAATATATATAATATTTCTTCTGGGGATACTTATGAAAAAATCGCTCAAGAACTTCTAGGAAATAAAGAGTTAGCAGGGGCTCTCGCTCTATGGAATAACGATGAGATCAAACAGGAATTAACAAGACAAGCCATTAAGATTCCTTTCGGTACTAATACTGGGATTTTTAGTTCACTCCCAGAGGCTCCTACTGGAAAAGATCTAGAGATTGGACTCATAGGAACAGATATTAAATTAACCGAACAAAGGGATGTAGCAGTTGCTCCTAATGGAGATTTAGGTTTAGTAGAAGGGAACGAATCGCTTATTAACAACATTCTAGATATAATCGATACGCCAATTGAATCTTGGACTCTTTATCCAGATTTAGGGAATCCAATTCCAATAGGAGAAATTGTAAATGATCTTAGGAACTCTGATTATCTTCAAAATCTAATATCACAAATCCGAAGTGATAGTCGTATAAAAACTGCTAGGTTAAATAGAGTTATTCAAAATGGGGATAGGTATCTTATCTTAATCGATATTACTTCAATGTCAGGGGAAAACTTTACAATCCAATTATGAAAGATATTTATGATAATGCATCTATAAAAATAAAGCGAGCACCCAGAAATTTGGATGGGATGAAGTTCCATCCAAGGCTCGCAAGGGTTACAAAACTCAGAGATCGGTTTCGAGTAGATGTCATTTTGCAATCAGGAGAAATCTTTGAAAACGTGAGAATCCCTGGTCCATTCCTTTTGGAAACTGGAAAAAAAGCACATGGAAGAACTTACCCAATTCAAAAGAATCAACTTGTTCTCGTCGGATTTTCATTCGGATCGCATAGATCTCCAATTATCATTCGAGCTTATTCTCACTATGGAATTGATGAGGATATAGAAAATGTTCGAGAGTTTTGGGACGAGTTTTCTTCAAAGTTTGACATGGAGAATGATATCGTTGATTTTCATAAATCAGGGTATTTCATCAGACAAACAACTGATAAAATTGAAATTTATGATAAAGAAAAGGAACTTATAGGAGAAATTGATTTTTCTGCTAAAAAGTTAACTTGGAAGTTAGAAGACATTGATATAGAATCTAAAGTAAAAATCAAAGGCGATATCGAAATTGAAGGAAAAATAAAATCGAAAGGTGATTTTGAGTTAGATGGTAAATTCTCGGCTACTGGACTGGTTTCTTCAGATGAAGATCTTGAAGCGGCTGGTATTAAATTTAAGCCTCATACTCACCAATACTCGCCTGGTCCATCTCCAGTAGCTCCTACCGGACCAGCTCAGTCTGGAGGGGCATAATCAATGCAAAGGTTATTTGAAAATGGTATTAATTGCCATGTAGAGATAGAACTATTTGTGTATAATCCAAATTTCTCAGATAGAATTTCTTTTCCAGTGAAATATATTTCTGGGGCAATAACATCTACCAGATCAATTAATCTAGGTTCGAATAAAATTGAAATACCAATTAAATCCCAATTCAAATACTCAATTGAAGGTTCTGATTTCAAAACTGAAAATTATACAATAACTGAGATCTTCTCAATCAGAAGTGTAGTTCAACTAAAAGTTAATAGAAATCAACAAGGCTTTAGACAATTGAATATGGGAATTGTAAAGGATGTTACAAGACAAGTTAGTGCTTCTGGGCAGTTGTTATATAAATTAGTTATTGAGGGGATGGATTCTATATTCAAAAACAATGATATCTTTTTTGATTTTCAGACAGTTGATGAAAACAATCTTAAGCGCCAATCGGAAAATATTGAAGGAACTCTCGAGGGTATGGCTCAAATGCTTAAAGAGTCGAAGAATATAAATTCGACTCTTAATACATTATGGGATGAGTTGTTTTGCAATTTTCTACTGGGAAAGGTAATCGGCGGAGCTCCTAAATATGGAGGATTGAATTTACTATCTGAAACATCAACAGATCAAGCAAATACTCTTTTAAAATTTTATCCGACAACGAAATCTTATACATCAAATTTCATTCATATCGTTCAGTTCATGTCTGATTTGAATCCAGGTTCAAAAATTGACTTATTAGAAGTTATGCGATCTTATGCAAGTCCTCCTTTATATGAATTGTTTGTAGATTCTCTTGAAGATGATCCTCAAAATCCGTTTGAAGGAATACTTTCTATTGGATTACCAAATCAATTTAACATTGGTAATTATTCAGTTGAAAGAGATTCATCTAGTTTAGTGTTCAGACAAACTCCATTTGCGTATTTTAAAGAAGGTGCTTGGGACAATACGGTTGATCCATTTTACGAAATATATATTTCTGAAATAAAAAACTTTTATTCCTCCAATCCTGATGATAATAATAAGTCAGGTGTTCATGTTGGATTATCTTTTCATGAATCATCTAGTTTGATTCTAAATTATCCAAAGTACAATTCAATTTTATTAAAAATATTTGGGAAAAGATTGCTTTCGGTGAATCTAGCCGGTCTTCAAACTGTTTCTGATCCTAAGAGAAAGGAAGTAGATAAAGCAAAAAGTGAAATGGACTTAATTAGAGATATGCTTTTTGAAATTTTCTGTAATCCTCAAGAAATGAAAACTCTTGTAGGTTCCTTTGATTTGCCTTTTGCTTTTATCCGTCCAGGAGTTCCATTTTATATTAATTATGGAGAGGAAAATAAAAGTTCTATATTCTCTGAAATTGAGCAGTTAATGGGAAGATACGGATATATCGAAACTATAACCGATACTTTGGATCCTGTGGGAAAAGCCAATTCTTCAATTAATTTTAAATGGGGAATAGATCCTCATCATCAATATGATATTTAATTTTTTCCGATAATTGATTCTTTGCCATAATTCTATTCATGGCAAATGAGAAAGGAAAGAATCCTGATACTGAAAATTCAGGTTCCCAAGAGCAACTTATACCCAATAAACAAGCTGAATCAAAAGACAATAAGCCTAATGATTCGAAAAAATCTCCCGATCCAATCTTGACTTTTTTCTCGGAAAAAGAAAAGAAACTCGGTAAACCTTTAACAGAAAGAACGAAATCTCTTTTCCTTTATCATTATACTAAAGATAAGAAAAAACCTCTCGAAGAAATATGGAGATCAATCTATGCCTAGAGCAGTTGAATTTTTAGGAAGATTATATTATTCACCAGGTGCGAGGGGTGCTTTTCGTGCGAAACCTCAACCTCCTGGCCAAAGTGCAGATTTCACTACACTAATTTTGATTGGAGCATCTGAGAATGGATGGTATTTTAAAGATACATCGGTTCCCACTGAGCAAAGAATCATGGATTTTGGAAACAATGATGAAGCACTTGCTGTCCTTGGAACCAAAGGAGACTTAGCCGATGCTATAGCGAATGCCTTTACTCCTTCTAGAGATCAGAGATTTGCGAATGGTCCACAATTGATAAGAGCGATTTGTGTTTCAAATAATACAAAGGCTTCAGCAGATGCCTTAACTATAACTGGAAGTAATGTATCAATTAAGGCATTGATACCCGGTCCTCAAGGAAATAAAACTCGATTTCGAGTTTCATCTCAAGGAAAAGTAATTGAATTAGGTGACAATGCTAATATCAATACGTCTCCGACACTAGAAGCTGATGATATTTCAATTTCCTATTTAGGAGATGCTTCTTCAGCAATTTTGACTTTAAATGCTACGGAACTAAAGGTAGAACTTTCAGGACAAAGCGATACATCTGTGAGCTTTACTTTGTTGCTAAAAGATTATTCTTCCATTGGGGAATTGGTGGATGTTATCAACTCCAAACCGTTTTTCCAGGCAATCGTTTTATCAAGACCAGATAGATTGACTCAGAATCTCGATCATTTCGACATAAGTGAATCGATCAACTTGGCTGGTGGAACTCCTAAAGTTCTTAGTTCTTTGTTTAATGAACAACAAAGATTTATGAGAGGCACTGGGCTTGCTGAAATCGTACAACCAGCAATCAAAAAGCCTATAGGTGATATGTTAAGCTTTCTCTATCTATCAGGAGGAAATACAGCTACTCCAACACCAACTGATTGGATTGAAGCAATCGATTTCGTTTATGCAAATAATGTTGAAGGCTTTTTCATATCTCTATGCACTGATTCTCTACCAGTTTCTATGCATTTAGCTGATAAACTATCCTTCGGTGCTTCACCCGATGGATCCAACGAAAAGTTTGGAACCACTGGATTAAGTGATCAAAAATCAATTAACGAGAGAATAGATGAACTCAAATTAATCAATTCTGAGTTTCTTATTCCTTCCTTTTCTCCTGTTATCACTAGACAGGCTGATAAGATTTCACAAAAACAATTCTCAGGTTGGATGATGGGAGTTATTCATAATGCGATCAAAGCATCTGCAAATTTAAGAGAAACTCCTACAAACAAAGATCTGAATATTATTTCTTGTCCTGAGACTTATGGTAATACCGAGGTGGTGAGAATCCTTCAAGCAGGAGGGATGATTGTAACTCGAAAACCTAACCGTGGACCATTCAAAATTCATTTCGCAATAACCTCTTACCAAAAGGAAAATATCATTCTAAATCAATCTTCATTGATTTGTACATCTATGGGATTGGTAAAAGATTTTCGAGAATGGTTGGATAACACCTACTTAGGAGAAGTTCCTACTGATCCAGATGCTCAAGGAAGTGCACTTACTGATGCGGATATTCGTACTGAAATTAACAACCGTTTCAAATATGTTTATGTTCAACAATATGGATGGTTGACTAGAAACATTTATACTGGTGAAGCAGCATTCAATGAGAATTATACTATCAGAAGAGATGGCGATGCTTTATTCTTCATTTTCCCAGATGGGAAAGCAGTTTCACCAATTAACTTTATGATGTTCTTGATGAATCTCGATGTAGTTCGTGGTTCATCTAATGGATAAAATAGGAGAAATCAATAATGGCTACACAAGGAACTAGACCAAATCCAAATGTTTTAACAGGTAACGATGCCTTGGTTAAGTGGAATGGAACCACATTAGGATTCATGAAATCATTATCGGTTGATATTAATAATAACGTTCAACCGATCCAAGCACTGGGTTTCAGAAAACCTCGAGGATTAAAATCACTTCAATGGTCTGGAGAGGCGCAAGGTGAATTTCATATTCTTAGAACAAGAGAAGAAGGAATTGCTGATATCAACACAAGTGATGATGAAAGGGCAGATGAAATCTTTATGCTATTGGTAATCGATAAAAAATCAGGGAAAAGAGTTTGTGAACTTTGGGGAGCAATTGGAACAGAAGGATTCAACTTGAATAATAATGAATTTTCTGGTAAACGTGTTTCCATCGTGCTTATGGACTTTGTTCCTTTGGAGGCTTATAACTAAGTATTTTTTATGTACAATATTTTAAATCTTAAAAGAGATTTCATTATAGAAGATGAGGAGACAGGTGAAGTATTTCATGGAAAGTTCTCTACTCCTTCAGTAGATATCGATATAGATATTGCGGTTGCTAAACGATTGCAAGGAGCAAACTTAGATTCTTTTCCTTCTGCAAGCTATGGATATATTGTTGCTTGTAAAACTCTTGATCATGTAATAACTGATAAACCTAAATCATTTTCATGGAAATCATTTGAAGAAGTCCCTGATTATGATTTTGTGATTAATATTTTTGAAAAGTATTCAAAACTCAAAAGTGAATTTATAGAATCGGGAAAAAAAAATAAAAACAGAACAAGCACTGATTCAAAATCCGGAACTGATTCAAGATCTTTTTCTCATTCAAAAATACAAAATGACAATGAGCAAGGAATTCAACACGATTCAAGATCTGTACCCGTTTCAGAAAATGTTCATCGTCGAGGCAACATCGATACTGGGGAATTTCGAGACCTACCTTTTGAGAATCAGGCAGTTCAACAAACTCAAAGAGATCATGGCAACCGATCCGAAAATGTACATTCCTCAGGGAATTCAAACTTTCCTGGTGGAAGTGGAAGGGTACACCGAAACGGATATTGAGAAACAAGGCGAGTCTATCAAACAAATTGAAATAGATAAACTGAGAAAAGAATTAGGAATCCTCAAAGAAAATGTCTGAACATATAGATATATCAGTAAAAGGAATTCCAGATTTTGGAGATGTTGAATCTAAGCTTCAGCAAATTGGTGACAAAGCCAAGAAAACAAAAATAGGGATTCCAAATCCTACTTCCTCTTCAACATCGAATAAGCAAATACCTGCATCGAAGGTTACAAACAAAGCATCTGGCAATTCTACAAATTCTGTTTTTCAATCAAAAGATAGAGGAGCAGTTGCAGCTTCAATGGTCTCATCTGATATTGATGAAGGTGCTCGAGGGGGTTTCTACAACGCATTAAATTCAAAAGTAAACCTCCTTAAAGGTATCGGATCAAATAAAAATATAGAAACAAATGAACCACTGTTAAACAAAGAATCAGCAAAAACCTCTTTAGATAATGGAAAAAAGGAAATAAATGAAGCGATTTTTAAAAATGTAAAAATCGAAAAGATGAACGGAAATTCAAATGTAATAGGAAATCTTCGAGGTTCTAGTCCTTCTTCCGGAATGAGCCCAGCTTCGGGGGGAGTAGATTTCTCAGGTGGAGAGGAAGGAGGTAGAGGATCAATTATCTCAAAAATAGGAGGAGCCATTCCATTCATTGGTGGTGCTATTGCTGCAGCAACTGCTGGAGCTCTCAAATTAGTAAGTGATGTTGGTCAAAGACACGTTTCGGCTATTCAATCTCAAATTGGAACCATAGGAGCAACTGGTCGTTATGTTGTCGGTGGCGAAGGATATTTTGACAATTCTCAAGTTGCATCTGCAAAAGTTAGTCGTTCACGAATAAATGGAAATTCGACTGATCCAGATATTGATAAACAAGAGATGATGTTCGCTTACTCTCAAGGGAGAGGTCTTTCTGAAATTGTAGATTCAATGGCAAAGTTAAAAAAAGAAAATGGATCTTCTTTGAATTTCTATAGAGGAGCAGCCCAGCAAGCTGGATTTTCTAATTTAAGACAATCTGAATACTTAACAAAATTAGGCGATATGTCCGAAAGTCTTAGATCAAAGGGATATTCCGGGGATATGTCTTCTTTTGCATCATCTTTAGCTGGATTAAGCATCGGTGGGTTTGGTGATCCTTCTAGAAAGATGTCAGTCGCAGAATCGATTGGAGAAAAGAGTCGTTCTGGAGTGTTTGGTGGTGGAGTAGTAGGTGGTTTGGCAATGGCTGAAGCACTAAAAGAGAGTGGCGGTGATTTTGACTCTGCTATGAAATTACTCGAAGGTAAAGATGGTCATAAGTATGGAATGAATGCACTAAGCGGATTCGATTCAATGACTAGAGGAGTATTATTCAAACAACAAGGAATTGGTTCTTATACTGAGGGCTCTGGTTATTCATTTGATCCTAATAAGCAAATTTCAGCTGCAACTGATTTGAACATTAGCGGTCAAAGAGTCACCCAGATGAATAATTCAATAAACGAACAGTATGCTGGTTCCACAGGAGCTCAAGCTGCAGAAACTGGATTTACTTTAACAGAAGGTATGTTAGAAACCGTAAAAACGTTGAATGAACCAATAAAGGCTTTAGCTGGAACCATAAAATCTTTGGAAGATGTTGCATTCAAAGAACTAACAGGTACTTTACAGGTAATGGCTCCGTCATTAACGAAATTGGCATCGGGCGACTTTGCTGGAGTATTAAAGGAGATCATCCAAAAAGCACTCTCTGAAAGTGGAGGTGGATTAAACCCAGGCTTACAAGCGGCTAAATGGGCAATGTCTGATTAACCATGAGCGATTCCCTTTTAGAAGAAGAACAAAGACAAAAATCAGGTATAGATAAGGGTGCTATACTAACAACTTATGTTGCTCCACCTGAAGATTCGATATTTGATTTTCTCAATGAAAATATTCCACTAACGGGTCTTACAGGAAGAGAATTGGATATTCCTATAATTAAAGGTCATCCTCTATTTCAAGAGGGAATTTCAGAATCTGGAGTAGATGGTCTTCTCCCTAAAATTGGTATAGAATGGGCAAGAGACAATAGAACTGAGTCATTGGGTATGAACGAAATTTCAACTAAGCCAGACCAAAACTTCTTTGATATGTTAAATGAATTGGCTCAACTTCCTGATAGTAGAAGGATGCCTTCAAAAGAGTTTTTAGATAAACTTTCTCGAGCAAAAAGAATACAGCAATTCCAATGGATTGTACAATCTGAAGTAATTATCACTGGATTTGCTTCTGGTATGTCTGGAAGAAGAGTCAATCAATGGATGTTTGAAGTATGCGATGGATTACTTCCATTAATTCAAAATGATATTCCTATTTATTATCCTGGGTGTTCTGTATTATTAAATCCTGACTCAGAACCCAATTTATCTTCTACGGACTTTGGGAAGCCTGTTTTTGGATTTGAAATTAGGGTATTGATTGTACAAACAAGGAATACTTGGAGAGAGAAACCTGATTTCCTTTATCCAAAAACTAAAAAATTCGAAGTTCATTTCAAAGGATCAAAAACGAGGTTTGAGGGTAGCTTTGGTCTAGAGACTTATGGTAAGCCCGATTAAAATTGAGGGTGACACGGTGTCATCCACCTATTTGTTTAGTATTTCCCATTAATTTTAAATGAAACCAAATGAGTATCCAAAATCGATTTTGCTTGACTTTCTCTTGGAACGATAGTTCCATTTTTAACCATTCGTTTAAAATTCTCATTCGCCTCTGTTAATGAAATATAGATTGGATCACTTTCCAATTCTTCATTATATAAATTAAGAACTTGATCAATTTGAATATCTATTGGTATTTGTTTGTTCATATAAATTTCCTTGTGTGTAAAAAGTATTGAGATGATCTTTTATTGCTAAATCAACAGGAGGAATCATCTTAATTTAATCCGTACCATGAAATAAAAATAGCTAAGCCGCTTTTTCTATAAGCCACTCTTGAACTTTTCTAACCATATAGATCTTATTTTTAAGTTTATATTCTGTGATTTTCTCTGAGATAATCTCTTTAAAAAATTCATCTGGATGATTAAGAGTTTGTTCAAGTTCTTTCAACTTATTTTTATAAAATTCTCTTTTTAAGTCGTGATAATATTTCAAAGCATCGTGATCGACTTCATTTTCCATTAAGAAACTTATAATTTTTTCATGGATCAAAGTCATTAGATGTTGGTCAATCATTCCAATTAAAGAATCATCAGCTTCTTCTTTAGATCTTCCAGAAGCAACCAATCCCAAATCTATGCAATCGATTATAAATTCGTTTTCTTCCGGATCGAAAAATTTTAAGACATGAAGGTCAAATTCTAGCCCGTTCAATGTTTCGCTACAATCTATAACATAGTAAGCTAGAGAGAAAGGAACAAGATTTTCATAAATTTTAGGTTTTTGTAACATAGTAGATTTACCGTCATTAAGATAGTAAAATACCCAATTTTCGGCTAGAATCACTTGGGTATCTCTATAGTTCTATTTATCGGTAAAATGTCAATAGATTCAAAGGAGAGGGAAGGCAAAAAGAAACACCGATATTACCGAATTTAGTATATTTTTCATTGAATGGAATTTCAAGAAAAATTAATCAGAATTCTCAATCCTAATTATAGTTTAGAAGTATTAAAATCTAATCTTGTTAAAAAGAATTTTCGTGCCCACTTAATTCGGAAGGAGATAATTAATAAGATTGGAAGAAAGCAAACTGTCTGGGTAAAAGCTGAAGAATTCCCCATCCCCAAAGAACTTAAATTTGACTTTGATTATTTTAATATCGCAAAAAGATTTAAAGTCGATTTCCCCACTTTCATTGCAACTGTTAAATACTTTTGGGCAAACAGAGATAAGCTTGCAAATTTCTTGAGAAAAACAAACAAGCCTTGGTTAGAAGGTAAAGATTATACAAACAAAAATAAAAATTTACAAGTAAAAAGAAGTAGCAAAAGAAAATATTCTATCGCACTATTGAAATTCTTACAAAAAATTTACGGAGATGAATATGACAGAGGAAGATATCCGAATTCGGAATCAGAAGAATCTGGAAAAGATGAGGCTGGAAGAACAGCAGCAGATGGAGATGGAAGAGGACCAGGAATTGAATCTGTCTCAAGAATTAATGCTCGAGGCTATGACTTCGAACGGTATAAAGCAGATAATATCGCAATCGGAAGAGCCAAAGAACAGCAATTCGCAAAAAATAACTACATTCCCCAGAGTATTGATGGATATTTAAAACAACATCAAAAAGATTTTGTTAACCTTGCAATTGAAAAGTTCAATGAAGGTGAAAAAGGATCATTCAATTTTGATGGAACAGGAGCTGGTAAAACAAGACAAGCTTTAGCTTTAGCAGAAACTTATAATCAATCAAAAAATAAGAAAGTATTAATTGTAACACAAAACAGTACAATAATTGAAGATGCCTTTCAAAAAGACTCCAAATCAATGGGGTTAGGCGAACTCAATATCCCTAATGACCCATCAGAGTTATCTTCCGATAAAGCAAATATTATACCTTATTCTCAACTTCACAAATTTAATAAAGAGAACTTCGACTTAGTAATATTTGATGAGGCTCATAACTTAAAGAATGAATCTTCAGAAAAATCTAAGTTAGGCTTAGAAATAATTAAAAACTCAAAAAACGTATGTAATTTCTCTGCAACTCCTCTTGATAAAGTAGATCATCTCATTTATATTGCTGAAACTCTGGGATTGAATCATGTTCAATTAGCAGAATCCATGGGTTATGAATATAAAAAGTTCAAAATCAAAAAGGATGGTGTTGTTTCTGAAGAATTCAGAATGGTTAAAGACCCTAGCATTCCTATGGAAGAGGTTGCACGTAGGTTAAATAAGTTTTTTACCGAACTAACACAAAAAGGTCTTTGCACTAAGCGTGAAGTTCCATTGACCAATCTTGATCTTAGTATAAGCAAATCAGATTTACCTAAAGACTTCGCTGAAAAGTATAAAGTTCCTATCGAAGCTTATACTAAAATGATTTTGGACGATGACAAGAAGAAGGGTTTTGCTCTTATGCAACTCAACCGAATCATGGAACGTGCAAAAGTCGCTAAAACCATTGAAAAAGTTAAAGAGTCTTTGGCGAAAGGTGAGCAAGCAGTAGTATTTGCTGAAAGTGTAAAATTGAGTTCTGTCTACAAAGAATATGCTTATCTTGAAGATGGATCGAAGAAGTTGGTAAAAGAGCATTTCATAGATGGAACTATGAATTTATTGGGTAAGGAACTTCAAAAGCTTGGTATTGAATTTGGAACTGTAGCAGGTGGGAAAGGTTCAAAATCAAAATCCGAAAAAATAAGCCAGGATATCAAAGATTTCCAATCTGGGAAATTAAAAGTTCTTGTTGGAACTCCAAAATCTGGTGGAACAGGCATATCGCTTGATGATGTTGAGGGCGATAAGCCTCGAAAGATGTTTATACTTACACCTCCTTTTTCGGCTGTAGAATTCATTCAGGATATAGGTAGAGTTAATCGATTAACTACCAAATCCAAAGCAAATGCAGAGATCGTTACATTAAATGGATCACTAACCGATGAGTGGGCAACTTCAATAATTGCAAACAAAGTAAAAGCATTAGGTGCATCTGTCCAGGGAGATTATGCAAAAATTGATATCGATGAATTAGATTCTCAAAGTAATAATCCGCCTATATTGGAGAATCTTCCTAAAGAACCAACTTCTACAACAAAAACAAATGTTGTTCCTCTCCCATCACGTTTAGATCATGGGATACTTAATTTACCTTTACACAAAAGAGGAGAAGGCTCGATCGATGCCCAATTAGATAGATACAGGAAAGCTAAAGAGAAGGAAGACCGAAAAATGCGGAAGCAAGTATCGCAAGAATTTAAAGAAAATAAATTAAATGCAAAACAATTATTCAATGAAAACGGGAATAAAATGATCCAATTTTATTCCGAGAAAATGAAGTTTGATAAAGAACAAACAAAGAACTTTAGAAATAACCTTGAAAGTTATACAAAATGGCAACCCACAAAATTCTTAAAGGTTTATGATAAATTTCTCAAAGATAGTTCGAGTCCAACTAATATCTTCAAATCGATCGTCTTGAAATTCATTAATGAAGATAATGATGAAATAAATGAAATAATAAAAGCAAGACCTGTTAAATATAAATATAAAGTTCCCACTGGGAATCCCAAAAGGCCATTCTTATATTTCTATAATGATAAAGAATACAATTCATATTTAAAAGCCAGGAAAGCTGTAACAAAAACTATTAAGGATATTAAGAATCAAACTCCGCACACACCTAAACCGATTGCATCAACTACTATAAAAACAGATATAAGTCAATCCAAAGAAGTTCATAATCAGGCTCCAAAATTTGAATTACAACAAGAAGCCATTTCACCATCAAACAAAAAAGGGATATCTTCCGAACCTAATCTTTTTGGAGTAACAGAACAAACCGAAAGAAAGTATTTAAACCAAAGTTTTCAACCTAAATTCAATCCTTCTCGAGAGATTATGAATATCAGTGACTTGGTTACAGAAGTTAAATCAACACTACTCAAGGAAGGATTAGAGAAAAGAGCAAGTGAGTGGATTGATGCAACTTATAGCACAAACTCAACTATGACAAATGTCTTAAATCTTGCCTATAATTATGTGTTAATCTCTTGTGAAGTAGCAAATAAAATTAGAAAACAAATTATCAAATCAAGTGCCAAAGATACTAAATCTAAACTCTTAGATCCAAATGCCAGAAAACAAACATTATCAGCTGAAGGTAAAAATCCTGAGATCGAAGCACCTAGGTTAAATCCGGTTGAAGCGAAAGAAGTAACAAAACCTGCTGTTGATTTTTCTAAAGATCCAAAGATAAAAGCTTCCAAATTGGAAAGATATAAAGATTGGTGGGACATCTATGAATCTTTGCCTGAAGGGTGGGTGATTGACAGAAAAGCTGGTTCACCTTTAGCGAATACAGTTTTTATTACAAATGGTAAAAATATATTAAATGGACAAAAAAGAGCTTTATTGAGAGTGAAAGCTACTGATACTTCAAAACTTTCTCAAGCTATGCAAGGCAATCAAAATGCAAAAGGAAAGCATAATGTGAATCCTGGAATGGGAGGCGCTGGGAATCCACCAACTGATACTCCAATTTCGATTGGTGAGGGAGGAGATGATTCAGAAATAAAAAGAGGAAAAGAGAATCTTATCAATCTATTCAAATTAGAAAAAGATATAAAAAATGCAATGTACAGACCTGAAATCGGTAACATAGATTTTCTTCTTGGGGAAAATTCAGGAACACCAGACAAAAGCTATCATAACGGTGCAGGTATAAAGCACATAATTCTTGCTAGGTATTTCCAAGGTATGTCTATTCCTGAGATCCATCAGTTTCTCTATGGAATAATTGAAACAATCGCAAAGGGTAAGTTTATACAGGAATCTCTCCGAAAAGATAAGACAAGAGCTATAGTTGAGTTGGGCAATATTCGTGTGATTCTTGTAAAAGGAGAAGGAAGCTGGATTCTAACGGGGTATGAAAAGAAATCTGTTGGACAAGGTAAGGAGTCTGACTTAGCCTTGCCTACGCACAATTTCGCTATTCCTAGTCACGACAAAGTGGGAGCAGATTTCATTTCAAAGATTATTGATAGTGAAAGAAAAGTCAATTCGAAAATTGCTTTTGAAAAAAGAGCCTCCAAGACTTTAATTGACCCTCTTGGACAAGGTGAGTCGAGGACGAATCTGGATAAACCAGAAACTGGGATTTTAGACTCAAACTCTCAGTTATTATTCTCAAACATCAATAAAAAAAGTCAATCAAAAATTCAAGATAACATTGCAGAAACTAAGGATGAGTTAGCAAAGAAAAGAAAACTTACTGAATCGTTACTGAAGAATTCCTTCGATCCTGGGAAGATTCTATATCGAGGAGAAGATGAAGGTAGAGTAATTGTTCGTGAAGCAGTTGTAGAAGATGACAAGTTGTTTTATATAGTTTCACCAGCAAAAATCAAAGGTGCTTCTCAAATTGAGGACTTTAAAGATTCAAGAGAATCTGTTGAAGCCAGAGAACTTCGATCTGCTCCTGAACTAGATTCATCTAAGATAACTGAAATAATTAAATCGGTTACTCCAGAGAATAGGATAAAAGCTAATAAAGAACTGTTAGGAACAAAAGATAAGAACATAACAAAGTATGATTGGGCAAGATTATCAATAGATAAAGACTATTCCCCAAAAATAAGCAATTTTACTTTTTTTGATGGAAATACTGAAACATTACTTGATTACTCAGGAATGGATCCATCGGATATAATGCCCTATGATTCAAAGATGGGTCTTGCTGATTTGCCAAAACCGAAATGGATGCCTGAATTTAATGCACAACGCCTAAGCTACAGATTACCTTATGTTGATATCGAAATTAACGGCGAACGTAAATTTCTCTGCAGATTAAATACTTTAACTCCAGTGTATAAAGATGATTATCCAGATGGAATTAGAAGGGTAGTAAGGGTAGATGCAAATTTTACAAATTACGTTTTCACCCAAGAACAAATTATTTCTATCGAAACATATTATTTGAATAAAGCAAAGGAACTCCATAAAATTTATAAAGAAAAGATTAAGAATCGAGAAGAGATGGATCCTGAGATCAGAAAGCATTACAAAAAGCCTATCCCTATGTCTGCTACGAAGCTGAATTATGATCATTATGATTTGATAGCTTTAAGACTATTTGGAAAAAAAGGGCTTTTGAGTCGGGAACAAAGAGACCAATTATGGAAGTATTGGAAAAATATCGCCGAAGAAATGAAGTATCGAGAGATTGATTTGCGATTAGGATTCTTGGACGCTTATGATGAATCGACTTATCAAAAGGGCAAGGAAACTTCTTACGGAGATTCCAGAACAGTATCCAATATTTTGAATTCCCATGGTGTATTAGTCAAAATGCAAAATGGCAAACCAGTTGATCCGAAGAGTTTAAAGGATATTGAATCGTCTCTATCTAAAGTCTATTCTGTATTTGGTGATAGATCAACCATGGCAAAAAACTTTGGATTAAAAATTAGTCATTCTGGTGAAAAGATGATGCACGCTGCAAAGGCTGTGGGAATGTTTATTCCATCAATGAATGCAATTGGAGTTTCATTTGCTGATCCTAGCCATTCTAGTATAACGCTTGCTCATGAATTTGCTCATTTTATGGATTATTACCTTGGAAAGAAAAATGGAGCAAAAGGTTCAAATTATGCCTCAACAGGGTATGGAATTGAAAATCAAATTGCTGATACATTCAGAAAAGGGATTTCAGAAGAATATAAACAAAAAGAATACTGGGCGAGATCAATAGAATGCTTTGCTAGAGCCTTTGAATGTTATTTTACTAAAAAAATGTCTCTGCCTCATGATGATAGAGGAGGAGCAAATCCAAAACTCGATTATTATGAAAAAGAAGTTATTCCTTTAATTGAAAAGTTTTTTGAAGAGAAACAAGATGTATTAAAATCATTTTTTGGGGACTTGCAAATAAACAGAAAGGAAGAGATTATGAAGAGGATCGTAAAACAGGCTATGAATGATGTAAGGAAAAATAAAATCGCATCTTGATTCCGATAATTTGCTTTCATTCAGAATGAAAGAATGAAAGCAAAGTCAATTAACATTATCTATCAATTCCTATGGTTTAGCATTTTCTCGATCTTTAATCCTTCACCTAAAAAGACATTATCGTTAGATGAGTTTTTAGTTCGTTCAATTGAAAGGTTCACCTTTCAAATAAAACTAGCTAGATTTCTTTCTAATATATTTAAAGTAAAAATCTTATTATTGATTGGGGATTCCAATTCTGGGGTTTTCAATTCGTATTCCTCTGCGATTCGATTCAATGCCATAACAATAACTTTAGGAGTTCCAGGTACTCAATCACTACAATGGAATAAACTACTAGAGTTAGATGAAGCGAAAGAGTTGAAATCATTATTAGATTGGATTGATAAAGAACATATTTTTTGCTGGAATATTGGAGGAAATTTTGTCCTTCAAGGTTTGATGTCTGAAGCTGAAGAATCTCTTTTAAAATTATGGAAACTTTTTCCTAATTCATTCAACATACTAATCCCACCTATCCATACTTCACTTTTAGAGTCAGTTCCAAATGATATCGATTATGAATATGATGTTGAAATAATTAACTCATATATTATGAGATTTTGGGGAATCCGGGCAATCAATCTTAGATTACTCTTTTTGAATCCTTGGACAAATGATTCTTGGTATGGATATTTATCTGATCCAGTTCATTATTCATTCAAAGGAAAAAAGATTATTGCCAGAGCATTGAATATGGTTCTAGGTTTTGCGTAATAATGCCAAGCTTTCTTGGACCATACAGCTTAGATGAATTTCCAGAGGATAATCTATTGAAAAAGATAAACATAGTAAAGATCACTATAGATAGCAGTAGCAATCCAGGTACTTATAACTTAGGCGATATTCTCCAAGCTGGTACCCAGATTCTTCAGTTTTTCATAAAGATCCGAAATCCTTTTGAGAACTCTGAACCTAGTTTAACAATAGGAACGAATTCAGAACCAATCAAATTTGCAGATTCAAGTGAAAGTGTAGATTTTTCAACTCAAGGAATATTTGTAGGTATGAGTTTTGAGACACTGGAATTTGCATCACAGATAAAGTGCTATTGGAATCCAAATGGTGCTATTAATGGAGAGATGGATGTGTACGCTTTGTTGTCCGATCCATAATTTTTTTTTCCGATAAACTGAATTAACATAAAATCAGGATTGATGATGCAACAAGCTGAATTTATCCACGATTTTTCAATTATGAAAGCATTCCCTATGCCTAGAGGCAATGGGATTAGGATATTGATTAAGGCCTCAACCGAGAAAGAAGATAGAGTAGGTGAAGTGATCCTAAAGTCTGCTTATGCAGACACCCAAATGAGGAGTAACTTTCTTGATGAAGGCTATTTAGATTATAATCATTTAACAGATATAATTGATAAAGAAATTATCAATTCAGGAGGAAAGATTTCCCCTGAACGTTTGACCGAACTTCAAAAATCTAAGATTCAAGCAATTATTGGATATCCCCAAGCCGTAGGCACTAGAGATGAGTTTCCTTCTGAATATAAATTGGTAGATGATGGCTTTTATATTCTCGGTTCATTGATTCCTGGCAATGTTTATGCGGAAGAAATAAGGAAAGGGCTTGAGGCTGGCTTTGCAGGTTGGGGAGCTTCGGTATCCGGAAAGGCTCATAGATCCGATTTCGATGGGAATACTTTAAAAAGAATTCACCTTCGAAAATGTGCAATTCAACCCAAGAGTGATTCTATTAACAATGACACTGCAGTGACTTTGATGAAAAGCAACATCCTCATGCTGAAAGATGTTCAAAAATCTTTTCTCGCAAGCCAGGATTCATCCTTTGTTGAAGAAAGCAACATAGAAGACCTTTCATTACTTCGTAAATTGCAAGTTAAATACAATGCTCTCTATGATTTTGTTTCCAATGATCCAATAGCTTCTCAAAGATATATGGAAAAAATTTTTTCCGATATTGTTTCCCGTGTTATTTCTAAGGAAATGTCTGTGAAAACTATATCAATCAGAGATTGGATTAGTACACAATATGGTTTAGAAGGGGATCTGTTAGAAGAGATGACAGACACTTTCTTTATTAAACTAAATGGAGAAATTAATGTTTGAAGAAGCTTTAAAAAAACTTCGTGAGTCTCTTGGTAAACAAGATGTTCAAAAATCTAACCTTCCTAGTGAAACAGAAACTGGAGATGATTCTCCTATAGATGATCCATCTTCATTAGATCTAGGTGAATTGGCTTCAACGGCCGTAGTATTATTCGAGACAGGAGATTTAGCTCCTGACCTTGACTCTGTTAGTGAATGGGCAAAGTCGCAAGGCGTAGAAGAGAAAGACTTGGAAGACTTCAGCAATTCAGTAATCGATGGATATTTTGAAGATGATGCAACTGATACTGTGGGAACTCAAGATGATATCATGAATGAAAGTGGAGAAGGAAATATGGGTAATGACGAGATTCAAAAATCTCTTTTAGCGATTAACGAAAATCAGGCTTTGCTGGCTGAAGGTCTCAATAAGGTAATTGAGCAACAAACGAAAATGGGTGAAATGTCAAAGGAAATCGAAGTCTTGAAATCAACTATCGCAAAGCTTCAAGTTACCCCAGCTCCTAGTTCACAAAAAACACCAGTTATAGAACAGGATGTAACTAAAGGTGCATCTGCTTCTGCACCAGCTGTAATGTCTCCCGAGAAGATGAAGGAAGCTGAATTAATTATTTTGAAAGGCATCCAAGCTGGCGATCTAGCACTTGAAGAAATGACATTCTTCGAACATAACAGAAAGCTTTCTGAGAATGCACAAAGCTATGTAGATTCTAAACTAAGAGAGGGAAAATAATGTCTTTCATCCCAGGACAATATTCATTAGATCAGATCCTCGAAATTCGAAAAGCATTCGAGGCTAACACTGCACAAGGTGGAATTTCACCATTTGTAGATGGTGGTTCGGGAGCTGCATTATCAATGCAGTCATTGGACAAGACATTTGTAAGTCTTGTTTCTTCAGATAAAGATTTTAGATTTTTATCTCAAGTTCCTAAACGATCTGTCAAACAAGTCATTGCAGAATACAATAAAAACAAGTCTCATGGCGGTGGTTGGTACCGATCTTCCCATATCGGTCAATCAGACGAGCCAAGATTTAGAGACGTAGTTCTAAAAAGGCTATTCGATGAAGTATGCTACGTTGGAGAAGGTTTCGATTATAACAAAGTAGTTGATACCGTGGATAATGTTGCAGATCCTTCCTTAATTCAAGGGAATGGTGCTCTTAGAAGAGCCATGGAAAACCTAACTAGAGCTTCTTGGTTTCATAAGAAGGCAAACAATCCACTTACTCAAGATGGTATTTTAGAAAAATGTTTAGCGGCTTCTTCTGAGTTTGTTATCGATGCACGAGGTCAATTTCCTACGGCTGATGAAATGAAGCATTACAGTGCAGAAATCCGAACTCAATATTTCGGTCTTCCTAACAAAGCATGGATGCATAATGCTACAAAGGCACTTTACGATCAAATTTATGATGGTAATGGTAAGTCTTGGGTATTCCAAAATGCAAACCAAAATCCTGGAAATGTAGGAATGTCCAATATTATCAGAGGGATGTATGATTCCAATGCTAAAGATGAGTATATCAATTTTGAAACAGATATATTCATGGATAAGCACAATTGGGGAGTCCCTATGGTTTTGGATGAAGCCACAGGCAATTATGTTGAAGGTCCAACATCATTAACTGAAGCTCCAGCTATTCCTTCGGTAGTTTTAGCAAATAACGGTTCAACTGTTGGATCCTTATTTTCTTCTTCAGATGCTGGTAGCTATAAGTATCGAGTTTCTGCGGGAACCAATTTAGATTGGTCAGAAGCAAGTCCAGAGCAAGCAATTGCAGTTGCAGCTGGTGAGGCGGTTGAAATTACAATTACACCTGGTTCTGGTGGAAAACCAGCTACTAGATTCGTAGTTTTCAGATCAATTAAACCTGGTTCGAACACAATTCGTTACATGATTGAATTGAAAAGAAATCCATCGGGTGATACTGTTCATTTAGATATGAATCAAGATCTTCCTGGAACAACAATCATCGTGATGGGAGATTTTAACTCACGTTCTACAGTAGATGAGAGTAGAACTTATGTTCTAACAGAGTTATTATCGTTCACCAAGACACTTTTCCCTTATGGCGCAGGTGGTAAGCTAAGAACTAAACAAGGAATGGTAGAATTCTACGGGTTAGTTCAATACTTTGCTCCTGAGAAATTTCGAGTCTGGAAAAACGTTCCGGTCAGATTGTAACAAATCTTAAGTTTCAAAGTATAAAGAAGGCTTCCTTGAGAAATCAAGTGGAGCCTTTTTCATTTGTTAAACATTCATAAAAAATATGAGTATAAATAAAAAATTTGATCGGCTTTGGAATCAAGGATATTTTACTACAACTAATAAAATTCTATTAGAGATATCTGAAAAATTACGAAGAACATGGACTGACTTAGTGGCCAACCATACTACACCTTCCTGGTGGGGAAGGATGGCTGTATTTGAAGGATCTGGTGGTGGAGGTGGTTTTCTAATAAAACAAAGAGATCCTGGAAGTTATAGAATTATGTACGCCAATAAAGGTCGATATAATTATCTTGCTGTGATCCAAAATGGTAGAGCGAGATTCGACATGAAGCCAGGGCTTCTTAATTCATCCAAGGCTAGACATGGAAAGAATGGAAGATATTTGATAATTCCTTTTTCGAAGAATGAGGATGGTTCTAATGTCAGTCCTAAGAATAATGCAATATCCAATGTCCTGACAAAAACTGGAAGTAGAAAGGAACCTTCAATTAAAGATTCAACATCAAAAGTAGTTCGAAATAAATATAAAACCCGAGTCGATCCTGGAATGACTGGAAAGGGAAATGTTAGTGTAAGCGAACAGGTCTATAAAAGCGGTCATGTACATAGATCCTCAACAAAGTTTGTAATTTTATCCGATAAATCAAAAGGCTTCTTTTATCCTAAGATAAATGCGCAAAAGCATAACGAAACTATAGGAAAAATAAAAGATGATGCTCTAAAAAGTAAAGCATTGAAAAAAGCTGTTGCTATTGATATTGCGATCTTAAAATCTATTTTGCTTAAAAAATCCTACTAATTCATTCCGATATTTCAAAATCCAATACAGTTTCCTTAGTGAATTATTAAAATTTTCGAGGTATGTATTTTGAATGAACAAATGATTTTTCAACAGGTTTCACAACTCTCCTTCCAAGGGATTATGATGGGGAAGGATCCAAAGACAGCTTTAGATGAAGCTGAAGCAGTTGTGAAGGATATAATTGAACGAACAAAAAAGTTGAGTGCTCAAGCACAAACTGAGGGTAAAAAGTAAATGGCAGAAATTCATACATTAAAATTGGAATTATTGGCTAGAGATGGAAATGCACCTCAAAGATTAATTGAGAAATTCGAGAAAGAATATCAAGTGCATGAGCCACAGAGAATCACCAGGAAGTTAAAGGCAAGTGACAACCTTGTTGAGATTAATATCCCATCGGATATTGAATTCAAATACGTTTTACTGATGGCTACTTATGCTGAAGATGATACTGCAAACTCAATTAAAAAAGATGATCCAGCACCATTGAAAGCGAGATTTAATGGATCAGCTGATGAGTTCGAGTTCCCAGATGGTGTTATTTTCTGGACGGGAGACCTTAACCAGTTGCATATTGCTACGACTTATGATGTGAACAAAATCAAATTCGAAAGTTATTTCGGATAGTCGTTATCATCTAACGAGGTTATAGACTAATCTTGAATAAAACATTTGATTTTCTTCTCTCTGGAATCAATTCTCTAGTAAAACTAGGAAAAGGTGGGAATTCTTTAAAATCTGAAAAGGATTCTCATATAGAATTTCTTAGTTCAGCTTTGGAATTGCTTCCAGTAAGAACGAAAAATCCAGTTGATCCAAAAGACTCGGTCAATCTTGAGTTTCTAAGAGAAAATGTGCTATTGAATTTTGGACTACCAGTTCAAAATCTATCTGAATTAACTTCTATTCCTATTACAGAAAGAAGAGATAAACAAATTCGATATGTAGAGGACATTGAAGCCTTCTATCAATTTGATGAACAATCAGTTGCAAGTGTACCAAATCCCGAAATTCCCGATTTAGTTATCTTGCCTAATGATATTGTAGCATCATCTCCTGGTAGGTGGATAAAAACAAAAGCTAGAATTCAGTTTCATAGTGAACTGATTGGAAATGATTCTGGTGACGATCATCCGCAATACCAACTACGATCTGAAAGAAATCAACCAACGGGGTACCAAGGATTAGATAGCAGTGGAAATATCGAATCTAACACTAATAAATTAGCTGAAGGTTCAACTAATCTTTATTTTACAGATGAGAGAGCTAAGTCAGCAGCTGTTGATAATGATATCAATGAGTTAGAAGAATTAAAAGCACCATCACAAAAGGCAGTCTTCCTAGCATTAGCTGGAAAGGAGCCTAATATCTCACCATCAGATGTTGATAAATTTTTCAATGGATTAAAAGAGTTTGTATCAATAACAATTGGAAATGTTGAAGGTTTGGCAACTGAGCTTTCAAACATCATCAATGATATCAACTCTATTAGTACCTACTTAGGGAATATCATCACATTACCATCATTGACTAATCCGAATGAATTTTTAGATGGAAGCAACTCATTTAGATTAATTCAGCAATCAGATGTATCAGATCTCGAAAATGGTTTAAACGCGATTACTAATTCTATCAACGATTTAGAAAATAACAAAGAAGATAATTTACCATCTGGGAGCATTGGTGAATATTTGCATTCAGATAAAACATTCAAGCAAATAGATTATTCTGAAATCACGGGAACACCACCTGAAAATTCACCTGTTACAGTAACAAATATTAATACTACTCTGACCCCTGGAGTTTATTCCGTTACACTTACTACGATTTCGGCAGGTAGACCAGTATTTTTTCTTCCTATATCTCTCGGAAATATTGAATGTATTTTAGTAGTTACAAAAGGGGTAGGTAATTCAATCGTTCAGCATTTATTTCCCGTTAAAGGTGATAGTCTATTAACGAGAGATAAGGTCTTTATGAGAAAATATATGTTCGATATAGGAGGAGGAGAATTTACATGGTTTGATTGGGTTGATATTCTTAACCTAAGTCCAAGTTTGCAATTTGATATCAAATCACATGCACGGATTAATGTTGATTCAGTTCCATCAATTCCTTCAGGAAATATAACTCTAAATTGCTCTGAATTCTCTTATTATTCGAAAGCAGGTGGGAACGCAACCATAACTCTTTCGAATATGTCAATTCTTCAGACTGTAGTCCTAGAGGTTGCATCCACTGGGTCAGCGTATTCCTTAACCTTTTCTGCTCCTCTACCAATTAGATGGGAAAATCAAACTCAACCAACACCCACTGTCACGGCTAATAGATTTGATATTTACACCTTTATAAACTTTGGAACTAGAATTCATGCATTAGTTGCATTGAATCAAGGTTAAACAAATGATTCCACCATTAGGATTAATGAAGAGAAAAATCCATAACATCCAATCTCCTCCAGGAACTGTTCTCCCTTGGTATCCATCTGGTGGGGCAAATCAAAATATTAGATGTTGTTATGCTATTACAGAAAATACTTTATTTGTCGGTGGAGATTTTACAACTATCGGTGGACAACCAAGAAATTATATTTGTGCAATCGACATGACCACAGGTGAGGTGCTCCCTTGGTATCCACCTGGTGGGGCAGATAATATTGTCACTGCACTTCATGTATCAGGAAATACTTTATTCGTCGGCGGTAATTTTACTACCCTTGGTGGACAATCCAGAGATGGGATTTGTGCAATCGATACTACCACAGGTCAAGTAACTTCTTGGTATCCACCTGGTGGGGTAGAAGGAACAGGAACAATCTTTTCTCTTCATGCTGTAGGCAACTCTTTATTCGTCGGGGGCAATTTCTCGCTTTTAGGAGGATTAGAAAGACCAAATATTGGTGCAGTTGATTTAATATCAGGGGCAACTACTTCTTGGCAAATAACACCAAATGTTAATTTTGCGTCAGGTCCTCCGAATAACCAAGTTCGATGGATAACGCATAGTAACGATCTATTGTATATAGGTGGAGATTTTACTACAATGGGCGGTATTATTGGCCCTACTAGAAATCGAATTTGTGCTATTGAAATATTTACAGGATTCGTAAGCACTTGGTATCCACCTGGTGGTGCTAATGGAAATATCAATGTTATTGAAATATTTAATAATACAATGTATGTAGGTGGCTTTTTTACTACCCTTGGTGGACAAGCTAGAAACCGAATAGGTGCAATCAACATGACTACAGGTACGGTGACTTCATGGTATCCACCTGGTGGGGCAAATAGTACGGTTTTTACTCTTCTTCCTCAAGTGGGGACGAACATTTTGTATGTAGGTGGTTTTTTTACTACCCTTGGTGGACAAACTAGAAATCGAATAGGTGCAATCGATATGACCACAGGTGCAGTAACTTCTTGGTATCCAACTAATGGAGCGGATAATACGGTCAGTAGGTTAGCACAAAATTTAGATGCGTTATACATAACTGGTAATTTTGCTACCCTTGGTGGACAAATTAGAAATCGAATAGGTGCGATTAAAATTTAGAAAATGAATAAAAAAATATGAACAAAGAAACAATATCAGCACTAACAGAAATTCCAGCATGGTTTTCAATTTTACTTTCAATAAATATATTATTGATATTTCTAATCGTATATTCAAAACAGATAAAATCATTTCTATCGGACTTATTTACCAAATCAAGTGATGGTTTAAAAAATTCTCCTGGAATGCATTTAATGGATGAGATTGCCGAATTAAAACAGTTAAATAGAGATCTTGCTCATAGAATTCAAGAATTAGAAATAATTATTTCAAAAAATCAAGAGATGTTGGAAATAATTGAAAATATTCAGAATGATCCGAATAAAGTTTATATTCAAGGAATTGGAGCCACAGTTACAATTGCTAGAAATTTACGATTAGATAAAACTAATAACCTTAAGAATCTTCTTAATTTTTATGCTAAGTTTGTTCGGAAACTTGAGTATTCAGATCGAAGACTAACACTAGACCTCTCAAAAACAGAGTTTATCAATTCATGGGCAACGATGGAAATTGCCCACTTCTTTTTAGAAGTAGGCAGAGAGAATGGTATCCAACTGAAAGTAATTTGTGGGAACAAACAATATACTAGAAGCCTGTATGAAAATTTGAAGAAGCTTGAAAAACAATTCGAGTCAGAGTGCGCAATTGCTGTTCTAGTGAATGATTAGATTTTTAAGTCTGCATCTTCTTCAAGAGAATCAGCGAAACCCTCATCTTCAAATTCTAGATCATTGCCTGAATTCTCAAATTCTACGTCTTCATTATTGGAGTTCATTTCAGCATTTTGGTTTTCATCAAATTCTTGATTGGATTCATCACCAAATTCGTCCTCTCCTTCCATACCCATCTCATCCATTCCTTGAGGTTGAGATTGACTCATAGCATACTGCTGATAAGTAGGATTTAAGATAAGAGCTCCCATTTTCTTAACTTCTTCTATATCAACACCATACATCTCAGCCATCTTTTCACCAAGAGTTGGAAGGTCTTGTTCCAATCTAATTTCATCGATCATTTTGAATGTAGAGCTTTCTTCTTTAATCTTAGCTAATTTATCTTTCTCATCCTCAGGATCTTTTCCAGCAAACTCGACATGAAACATACTGTATTCTGGGAAAAATGCTTTAATTCTATCATAAACCGACTCAAAATATGTTAGTAGGGCTTTTTTGGCTCTAGTCATTGAAGCTTTAATCTTATCATTTTGATTAGCTTCACCAAGAGATTGGGAACCCAAAAGACGTAATCCTAATTCTGCCTGATCCATTCCATGCCCAATTAAGACAAAAGAGACTAACCATTGCATAAAATCTTTGAACATCATATCATTTGCTAAATTAAGAGGGGTCCATTTTATCTCTCCTGCAGATGAGCTCATAATTGGAATTGCATGATTATCATCTAAGCCAGATACCATTTCTTTCCATTGAATTTCGAGCGCATCAATAGCGTCTTGAGAGATATCACCCATGATAGAAAGAAATCCTGGAGGAGGTTGCCTTGTAAATCTCTCCCTATTGAATTTTAATGAATTGATAACTCCAACCAGCTCAAGCATTACAGCTTCCAAAGGAGCAAATCCCCATCCTCTTAGCTGAACATCAGAAAGATGGTTTTTATGCATCCATAGCAATTCATCAGCGCCAAATACTTCTACTACGGTGTTATCTACCATTTGTACGAAACGAATTGATTTATCGCCTCTATAGCCTTTTGTTGCATCAATAGGAAAAATCGTACAAGGATCTAAATACTTAATTTCAATGGGTCTTCCAAATCCATTTTTCACAATCCAAAGAGCAATAGAATCTACGGTTAATGTATCGCGAAGTTTCATTTCAAAAACAGGATAAAGTTGATCTCTTTCGGTCCAACCTTCAACCTTATCACCCATGAACTTAAGAAACTGTCCGAATTTACCCATTTGGTTTTCTATTTCTGGAGAAATCTTCTCAGATTCTTCATCCATTTTGAAATCGATACCTTCTTTTTTAGAGATACGAGCAAATCTGCATAGATCATCTACTCTCACAGTATGGATGGCAGAAATCAATGAGGTTCCCATAGCAGCTTGCCTAAGCATAGTATAGTCAATTCTCCAAACAGGACGAAGCCTAACACCATCAGTCATCACCTGATACTGCTCATAGGTATAAACTGGAGACTTTGCATACTTTCCAGCTACTCCAGGAGAATCGACATAACCAAGGAAGGATTTAGCCATGGTAAGGAGCTTTTCATTTACCTGATTTGTAAGTTCTTTAGAATTGCTTTGAATAGTTTCGCGATAAATCCCATCAGATCCTTGAGATAGCTTTCGTTCGGATTGTCTTACTCTCTTTTCTAGGTTCTTATGGTAATTAGCTGATCTTGGTCTTCCAGGCTTGTTTGGCATGCGTTCAATATAACAGATGCTTTTTTATCGGTTGGAATTTTTAGATTGAATTTTCATCTTTCTAAGCGGAAAAAACGGAAAAACCCTGCAAAACCCTATTTTCTCGCAAGGTCGTATCGGAAAAATCTATGGATAGTTTTTTCCGATATTTCAATTCAGCTTAAATTTATGGAATGAAATCAATCACTCTTCAAGATTATGAACTACTTAAATTCCAAAATCAGTTCACTAGACCAGGAAATTTACCTTTAAACGATCCCAAAAGAATCTATTACATCACAAGAGTTAGAGCAACTGGATCTTGGACCATCAATGGAAAGGGTAACTCGAAAGATCCTGAAGAAAGAATAAGAACAGTTTCAGGTAATGGAACTGAGCAATTCTACATTCCATTGTGTTTTGACTCTATTCAGTCTATGACCGGGGTTCAAGATATTATGGGATTTTGGTCTTCGGCATCTGAATTCTAACACCTAGTCAATTGATGAATAAAGTTCGAGAGCAAGTTTTATTATCTATTTCTAAACGAAAGAAAGATATAGATATCAACAAAGGAAATTGGTACCGAAAAGATGGAAGCCGATGGATGAATGATCGTGGTTTCGTTGAGCCATACCGTCAGATCGGAAGGATACCAAGTCATAATCCTGATAATCCTGAATTTCCGGAGAAGGTTGGTGGAAGAACCAAATCCGAAAGTGATCTCAGTGATTCTGAGAGACTGAAATTACTTTTGGAAATGGAGCCTGTAGATGTTTCTGAGCCAGTTGATTTTGGCAACCTTGACCGAAAAGAAATCAATGCTAAAGTAAAAATTCTTTTCTTTAATTTAAAAGATAAGGGAGCAGTTTTACCAGATGGAAGAAGGGTTGCATTTTCAACAAAAGGATTCCACAAAATCCTTTCGCATTCAGCTGATACTCTTGGTCTTCAGATCATCGAAGATATCCCTAGACTAATCTATAAGTCAATTTTTTTATATCGAGAGCCTAATATTAAAAATAAATTCAATATAGAATTTTTTGAAAATAGAGGGGTAAAAAGTAGACTCAATGGAAAGGAATACTTCATAAGATTCGTGTTAAGGAAAATGAACAATGTTGTAGAGTTATATCACTACGACCATCATTTGATTGAGGGCGATCTTATTAAAAAGGTTGCCAATCCCCTCGATCCACACCAACTCACAAAGCAGGGGGGAGGGGAAAAGCTCCCTAAAGAAAAGCTATACCAATGGGCAATTAAAGCAAGTAAAAAACAGGATAATACAATGGGCAATGATAAGGAAATATCAAAAGGATTCTTAGGATTTGGAGGAAATTCAAAACCCAAACCTTTAATATCTAACGGATCTACACCTAGACAAGGTTTGGTCAAAAAGCAAATTATTGATTCTCGAGGTAGAAGACAAACAAAATGGGTTCGACCAAACGAGGTTCAAACTCCCATTGAAAAGAAAAGGGAAGAGGCTAAAACTCAACGAAAGAAGATATCTCATCTCAATCATTCTGAAGAAGATAAAAAGAAAATCGAAGAGATCACCAAACGTCATAAAGAATTTGAAAATAAAGCTAAAGAGCAAAGGAGAGTATTCGGATCTGGTCCACAGCTTCCTAAACCTGGAATCATTATGAGAGTGTATGCTCAAGGTAAAGTAAATGTAGGTGGGATGTTAGCTGAAGTTCAAAGAATAGCGGAAGATGGGAAATCGGTATTTGCAATGTTAACTTCTGGAAAGACTTATGAGTTTCCTTTAGAGCAATTGCATTTTGCTAAGTCTCTTCTTTATGAAACTCTTGAAAAAGAAAAAGAGTCAAGGAATACATAATGTCGAGAAAATTCCCAGAGGTATACTTACCAATTAGAATAAAAAATGCAGTTTTTCAACAAGAGACTATCTTCCCAGAAGTTAAAAATCTAGATCTAAAAGCTATTCAGGATTTAGTTTCCAAGCCAGTTATTGTATTTGATATTGATCAAAAAATATTAATTCAAATAAGTCCCAATGAAATTATAAAAGTTGGATTAGATACAGATGCTGAGGTTATTGATTCTCTTCTTCATGGCCTAAATTTAAATCTTAGTGGCTCCATACAGAATGGAGATGCATTAATCACGGCATTAGGGAAACTACAAAATCAATTAAATTCTTTATCTCTTAACCTAACAAATCTATTTTCTACAAAGACGACTTCAAATTTAGCTGAAGGCTCAAATAGATATTTCACTGATTCTAGAGCAAGACTTGCTTCCATTCAAAATTCTATAAATCCTTCAGAAATACAAAGAGGGGCATCTCAAAGAGCTGTTCATCTAGCAATCGAAGAATTAAAGACAAATTTAGAAAGTTTAATAGAGTCTGAAGAGCAAAGTAGAGAATCAGGAATTCAATCGTTAAACGACCAGATTTCATCTTTGATAACACAATTAAATAATCTTTCTCAGCAATTGGAAAATGAATCACAAACAAGAGTTCAAGAAGATTCGGGTATTAGAAATGAATTTCAAAGTGATCTTGCAAATCTTATTCAATATATAGAAGGAGTCGAAAATGCCTTAGCTAATATACCAAAGAATTTTCTAGAGCTACCAGATACTCCAAGTTCCTTTAGTTGGCAACAAGGGAAACTATTAGCTGTCGATCCTTCTGGAAGTGGAATCATTTTCATTGATCCACCTGATAGGAATTTAGAAATACAATTCAATAACTCTCAGTTTATCCTCTCTGCTCAAAATATTTGGACAATCATTCCCTTATTAGGGATTCCAATTCAAACTCAAGGTTTATATGAGATAGAGTTTATAGCATATTCAAGAACGTCATCAAGTAATCGAACTCACTCTCATCGGTTGGTATTTAATGGAGTTCCGATACCAGAATCCGAAATATCTTACTTGTTAAGAGACTCTAACCGAAGTTGTTTTAAATATTTATCTTTAAAGCAACAATTTAATGAGCCCGGTTTTCTTCAAATCGAAGCACGAAGAACTGGACGTAATGGGAATTATGAGTCCTGGGAGAAAATCTTTAAAGTGAGAAAAATAAGTGAATGAAAGTTTAATTAAAGAATCAACCACAGGATATTCAAGATCTTTTGATTTGGTTTCTACTTCGGATGTGAATCAAATAGCTATCGAAATTACAAGACTATATCCAGATTTGTTTATAGGTTGTTATGTATTTGAAAATACTCTAAGAATAATGACAAAGGAAGAATTATCTGAAATCCAAATTTCAAAAATTCAATCTTTGATTTCAAATTCTAATGTAGATTCATCAATAGAAAAAGCAAAAATTAAAGAAGCTGTTAAAAAAGCTATTGAATTTGGTGAAAGTTTAATAATAGATTTTTCAGCTGATAGTATTTCACTTGGGATTTTACAACTAGGAATAACTGACCAAGTAATTGAGAAAACAAGTAAGGTGATTAATGCTTTAAAAACAGGATCTCTGTACTTGGCTATCAATGAAATCAAAAACATTCCTCTATCAAATTTAGATGATATAATTTTAACACCTTTGAGATTGAAAGACTTTCGAAATAGAATTGAATCTTACCTTGGTTTTAATCAATTATCTTCGGAGTATAATCAATGAATGGCTACGAAGGTCAGTTAAATTCCCAAATCGAGGATTATAGCTATTCGGATCTAGCAATCAAAGTATATCCAGAAAAGGCTAAAGATCCAATACCTCCCAAATGGGGATGCTTATTTCATCCAGATGAAGCACGTCGTATCATGTTTCTTGGCAATGAACCTTTGATGACTACCAGAGGTACTCAGCTGGAAAACTTCCAATTAAAGAATTGGATCGATCAAACAGTTCTTTCTTTTCAAGATCAAATTGAATGGGATATTTATCCAAGGTTATGGAGACATCGACCTACTGCTTATTCCCAAGGAAGAATTGATCTATCTCCAGATGGGATGATTGAAGACTTTGCGGAATGGGAAGATCTTTATGATTTCGATGCAACAAAATCATCTCGATTTCTCGTTAGACTAAGAAGAAAGAACGTGGCAAGAGTTCATAAATGGATATTGCAATCTCCTTGGACAGGATCAACATTAATTGATTTAAAAGAGAGAATGACTCCTAAATATAAAATGGGATTACTCGAAGCGGTCTTTGTTCGGACTCCTTGGGCAAATTTAGCGCCTCAAACTATTGGACTTCAAGCATGGAGAGGACTAGGATCGAATCAAGGTTTTCCATCTGCTTACCAAATAGATTACACTACCGGATACGATCATGCAAATAGAGTTCCTAGAGAGCTTAAAGAGATAATAACTAAGTTCTTTACAATTTGTGTAATGTCCTCTTTTGGTGATGGGATAATAGGAGGGGTGGCCAACTTCTCAACATCAGTTGGAGTTGTTCATGAATCGTTAGGAACCACCATGTCGGCCACTTCAGCTTTCTTTGGTGCTAGGATAAAGCAGTTAAGCGATGAAATTAAAGATTGGTGGAAGCAATCGAAAGGTAGATACTCTGGAATAAAGTTCGGAGCACTCTAATGAAATGGATTTCAGTAAAAGATCAACTTCCACCTGAACCTAATGAGTATTTGACTGTAGTTGAAAATCTTTCAAGTAAGATAAAAAATAGAATGGTTTTCTATATTGATCCTCACGCAACCTTTCTCTTTGAAGGATGGAAAGGTATTAATAACCCTAATCACATTATGAGGATAACACATTGGATGGAAATCCCAGGTTTGCCTGATTGAATATTTCAATTATCTTGGAACGCACAATCTCTATCAAACTCTTCAATATCAATTCTAATTTTTTTAGCTATGCCCTCGAAAGACTTTCTAATAACTGAATTATTTGAATATTTAGCTATAGGCAGTGTATATTGGAATCCTGGAATGTTAATTACTATAATTGTAAAGGAATCTGAACCACCTAGTTTTAGCTTACTCTCTTCCTTTTCTTGTAGACCAGGAAAATTATTAATAAGCTTTTCAATAACCTTACTATAATCAAGTCGTTCTGGTGGGAGATTTTGAGGATTCAACTTCGAGAGCCTTTTGAAGCATATCTATAGTTATTCTGTGCGAGAAAATTTCTTCGATAAGTTCTCGTTCATTTTCTTCCAAAGCTTTATTTTGAGTCTCAAGCTTTTCGATTTGTTGGATTTCAGAATCTCCATGGATATAGCTAATTTTTCTGTATAATTCCCAATATTCTTCAATATCTACACCTTCGATGTTGAAAAGGAATTCATTCTTAGATTTTACACGGTTTTTTAATCCGGTAACTTGATGAAAAACGATTTTGACTGCCTCATTAAATTCTGATGCAACTCCAAAATATCCAAAATCTAGCGCAACAGCAATGAATTCACTCGATGATTCGTCAATAGTCCTTTTGAAGACGATATAATGTATCTTATATTTATTCCCAGCGAATTCTACAATATTTTTACCGAATGAGTGAACATCTCCAATTTTAAAATTATACATAGATTTTTTAATAATATCCTTTTGTAAATATTCTCGAAGATTACTCAAAAATATCAATACATTTTAAATAAAAATATCTTTTTCTAGCATGGAAAAATCCGATAAATCCCTCCATGCAATCATATGCTTATGCGCAAGATTGCAGATTTCGTAGGATCTTATAAAAGCCAAAGAGACAACAAAAAACTCTATTTCATCGATGAAAAGAATGTAGTAGATTTCAATGGAAAAATTCTCTTCCCAGTGGAAGACCTTGATAAAAGGGAAGGCGAGCTTTTTGACCGAACTACTCAATGCTTCATCTCTTCTGGATCAATGTTTACCGAAAGCTTATGGAAAGGCGGTGTCCTTACTAGTCCTCTAGATGAAACTGCATATCACCTACTTGTAATTAGCAACTTAAAGAATAAGCAAAACAGGTTCATGTGGGATTCCCACAAGCAAGTCCTGAATAAGATTTTAGCTAAATCTAAATTAGAATTTCATTATCGAAATAGCAAAGGAAGAGAAGAGAGCATCAAGGACTGCATAGACTTCGGTTTTGTTGTTATTGCATCGATCTGGATAAAACCATGGTATCCGTCTGGCAGAGGTCACTTGGTTGTAATAAAAGGTTATATCCTTGATAGCCAAGGGAAAATCTCAGCATTCATCCTCGATGATCCTTTTGGAAATATCTTAACAAACTATAAAGAAACTAACGGCGAATCGATAGTTATTCCTATCGATGATTGGAAAGAGATGGTAAATTCTCCAATCGATAAGCCAAGACAGTTTGGATTCATTCAATTGAAGAAAGGTAATTAAATGGGAAAGAAATATTACAAAAAGGAAGAGATATCTTTTAGAGATATTTGGTTTAGAATCCCAGGTCTTATCATCTGCTTTTTTTCAGGAGTAGGGGAATTCTATCTTCGATTGGAAGGGACAAATTCAGATGCAGAGGTATTGGGACAGAACCTTCCAGCATTTCTCATCTTATCAGGCATTGGACTCTTGATCTTTGCAGCTCCTTACTTGGAACTAGCATGGAATATTTATTATTCAAAATCAAAAACCAAACAAGGAGAAGAAGTAATTGGATCAAAAGAATAATGGTGAAGGGATCAAGTCGATCCTCAAAGATTTTGGGAGAGGAATTAAGCAACATTGGGGAGTTATGATTTATATGATCATCTGTGTTATTGCTTTGATTGTTTTGCAAGATTACATTCGATTCGAACCTAGTGAAAGCAAAGTCACTAATAAGTTTTCAAAAGCCGATTTCTCATCTGATAAATCTTGGCTAGGTTGTAGGCAACATCAACATGATTGCACGTATAAAGCTTTGGTCAAAGACCGAAGTGCGATATCTATTCTTGATGAATGTGGCCCTGAAGACATTTGTGATCAACTATTTGGAGGAAAAAGCAAATGAAGAAATCAATAATTCTATTTATTCTAAGTCTATTCTTAATTTTATCAAGTTCAGTGAACTGTTTAACTACTCCTAAACCCACGGAAAAACTAGTTACTCCTAACTTCACTAACGGTTGTTCAGAATACAAAGGATCTAATCGAACTAAGTGCATCCAAGAGCTTCTCACAGAATTGGAATACCTAAGAGATCCTAAAAATCCAATAGCAAAAACCGTAGTGGAAACTCGTTACGATTCTTATTGGGTATTAGTAGAAACAGAATATTGTCCATCCAAGAACTTTTGTTGGTTAGATCCTCAATATGTTTATAAACCTTCATTATATATCAAAATTAGGGATTACTCTATTGTAGGTTTAATGGGTTTAGTATTCGGATATAGCCTAGGGATTCCTTAGGCTATATAATAAGGAGAAATTTATGTTCGAATCAAATGATTCTAAGTCAAAAAAAGGCATCAGAAAAGAATTCTTATTCTTTGTTTCTGTATCAGTGATTATGGCACTACTTTTGTATTTTGAAATAATTAGATGAATTGTTGCTTAATTTCAAAATTTTGATTTTATCTTCCTTGCATAAATGTTAGATGATCTATCTGTTAAAAGAATGCCATTATTAGGGGATATATCTAAAGGAAAAAAAGGCGTTTTAGAATCTGAGAAAGAAAGATTGATTTCTTGTGTATCAATATTGTAATTTAATTTTGAAATATTTGGTATCCTTTTATTTTTCTAAAATGAAGCTCTTGTGCATATAGGAGAGCTGCTGTCCATCGTGTTGTCATGTCTCGATTTTTACGCCACCTTTTCACTCGGTTCATTTGAAACCTAGGATGTGAAAA
>Ga0210043_1000046_pt1 | contig 136167 bp, 121 predicted proteins | sample CryGeymet201501t_FD_183990 | JGI IMG/M metagenome (GOLD analysis project Ga0210043, IMG submission 183990) | Groundwater microbial communities from Crystal Geyser aquifers in Utah, USA - Crystal Geyser metaG 2015-01t (SPAdes) (version 2) | ecosystem: Environmental > Aquatic > Deep subsurface >...
TCAATTGACTGTTATTTTCTAAACTTAGTCAATAGAGAAATGAAAGAAATATACGGTTTGAGTGTTGATATTTATCAATATTTATTCTAATTCCAAAAATATAGAAAAAGGTAAGGAAATTGTGAGACTCAGAAAATAGTTAAAATTTGATTCTTCTATACGGATTTTTCTACTTTCTAGCTACAAATCATTCTAAAATGATGTTATCAGAGGTTGTATGAGCTTTTCACAGGATGATTTTAAAAAAGCCCTGTCTCTTTACGGATCAGGCGTCACAATTGTTACATATGAAAAAGATAATGTCGCATCAGGAATTACGGTCAGTGCGTTTAGTTCTGTTTCCTTGGATCCTGCTTTGGTAATGGTCTGTCTAAACCAAAGCTCAAATGCGCTAGAAGCCATTCAAGAGACTAAAGCTTTTTCCATACATTTATTAAATTCTGAACAGAAGGATATTTCTGCTATCTTCGCCAAAAATGATTCCTCACGAATTGATTTCTTAAAAAATACTACAGATAAAGGTCTAACAGGAGCTAAACATATAATTGGCTCCCTTTGTATTCTTGATTGTGAACTTTATGCCATCCACCAAGCTGGAGATCATAGCTTGGTTATAGGGGAAGTCAAACATTCTCATTTAAATGAGAATACTGAAATTTTACCGCTACTCTACTACAATAGAAATTATAGAACAATAAAGGATTTATAAATATTTCATGGAAAAGCAAACAGTCAACGTCCAAGATGCAAAAGAGCATGGCCTAACAGAAGATGAATTTAACGATATTCAAAAGATTCTTGGAAGATTACCTAATTCAACTGAGTTGGGGATATTCTCTGCTATGTGGTCAGAGCATTGTTCTTATAAAAATTCGATTTTAAAATTAAAAACTCTCCCCACTCAATCGGATAAATTAATCGCTAAAGCAGGTGAAGAGAACGCTGGAGCTATGGACATCGGTGACGGGCTTGCTGTAGTATTCAAAATCGAAAGCCATAACCACCCAACTGCTGTTGAACCGTACCAAGGAGCTGCCACAGGAGTGGGAGGTATCATGCGTGATATTTTTACAATGGGAGCAAGACCTATTGTATCATTAAATTCATTGAGATTCGGAAATCCTGATGAGAATAGAAATAAGTACCTTTTGTCCCGTGCTGTAAAAGGCATAGGTGATTATGGAAACTCTCTAGGTATTGCTGTAGGCGGTGGTGAATTATTTATTGATCCATCATTTAACAAGAATCCTTTGGTAAATGCAATGACAGTTGGAATTGCTAACATAGGCAAGACCGCCTCAGCCACAACAGGTGGAATCAAGGGTGCAAATGTATTTATTGTAGGAGCAACAACTGGTCGAGATGGAATCCATGGTGCATCCTTTGCTTCTCAAGATCTAACTAAGGAAACCGAGTCCAAAAGATCTGCTGTACAAGTGGGGGATCCTTTCATGGAGAAACTTCTAATGGAAGCAAGTCTAGAAGCAATCAATGCGAATGTCTTGATCGGTATCCAAGACATGGGGGCTGCTGGTATATCCTGTGCAACTTCTGAGATGAGTGCTAAGGGCGAGTCAGGTATGGATATTGATCTAGACTTGGTCCCCTTTCGTGAAACTGATATGAATGCTTACGAAGCAATGCTTTCAGAAAGCCAAGAAAGAATGCTCATAGTTGCCATCCCAGGCAAAGAGAAAGAACTTATTTCAATTTTTGAAAAATGGGAATTACACATTGTACAAATCGGAAAGGTCACAGATGATAAAATGCTTAGAATACGAAAAGGTGGAGAACTAAAAGCAGAGATCCCTGCCGAATCCCTCGTATTAGGCGGTGGTGCCCCAAGATATGAAAGAGCAGTCAAAAGACCTAAGTATCTAGATGATGTTAAAACTCTAGACCTATCAAAGATAAAAGATATTTCTAATAGTGAAATAATCCCATCCATCTCTAAACTACTCAAGTCTTGGAATATCTCTAGCAGACTTCCGCTCTACCAACAATACGACCAAGAAGTAGGACTAGTAAAGGTCATCCCACCAGGCCAAGACGGTGGCTTAATCAGAATCCCAGGAACTAAGAAAGGTCTAGGTGTTGCAACGGATTGTAATTCAAGGTATACATATTTAGATCCCTACCAAGGAGCCATTTGGGCGGTCTGCGAATCAGCTCGAAATGTTGCCGTAACAGGGGCTAGTCCTTATGGGGTGACAAACAATTTAAATTTTGGAAATCCATATATTCCAGAGAACTACTATGTATTCTCAGAATGCGTAAGAGGTCTTGGTGATGCTTGTCGTTTTCTCGGGCTACCTGTAACTGGTGGGAATGTTTCCTTTTACAATGAATCTCCTGAAGGACCAGTCTTCCCTACTCCTACAATAGGAATGGTCGGTTATCTAGCTAATGTTGAAAAAGCGCTCCATTCTGCACCAAAGAAAGTTGGAACCAAACTAGCATTAATTGGAAAATTTAGACCAAGCTTAGGTGGAACTGAATACCTTTCTCTTTTCCATAAAATGACAAAAGGATCAATACCTGAAATCAATCTAGATGAAGAAAAAAAGCTGATGGATTGGGTATTAAAATGCAATGATGAGTCTATCCTTGAATCAGCTAAAGATCTTTCCTTAGGTGGCTTAGCGATTGCCTTAACAAAAATAGCCTTCCAAGCCAAGCAAGGTATTCGAATCAATCAACTTCCTCAAAATGAAAGATTAGACCAAATGCTTTTTGGAGAAACGTCTTGTTCCATAATCATTGGATATTCTGAATCTAACTCGTCTAAAATTGAAAAATCTCTTAATGAGCTTGGTCTCGATTTTATAGAATTAGGGGAAACTATAGAAGATTATACAATAGAAATGAAAGAACCCAAACTAATTATAGATTTAGAAAATGCAGAAAATAATTGGCAACAAGGATTGGTAGAAGTATTTAATTAAGCAATAATTTATTAATTAAATTGCAGAATTGAAACTAATGGAGAATGTATTTTAATTGGTATTGTATACCCTTACTTTTATCTAGTATTTCTAATTTAGTTTTAGCAATTTTAGTTTTTAAAAAGAAGAACTTCAATGGCTATAGATATTTCTTCATAGCACTAATAATTACTTCATGGTATAGCTTCTTTTATGCCATGGAGATATCTACAACAGAATTATCCCAAGCAATGCTATTTTACAAAATAGAATTTCTAGGTTCTCCATTTTTATCCTTATTCTTTTTTCTCTTTACCCTTTCTTATACAGGTTGGATAAATAAAGTTCGACCTTTTCTTTTCCTATTACTTGCAAGTATACCCAGTGTTTCTTTAGTTTTAAATTTAACAAATGAATGGCATGGGATTTACTATTTAAATCCAAAGATAGATTATACAGGCATCTATCCATTTTTTTCTATTCAACCTAATCAGTGGTATTTTGTTCAGCAAGCTTATGAAGTTATTCTAATGATACTGTCATTCATACTGCTGTTTAGAATGTGGATGAATACTAAGGGAACCTTTCGTATTCAATTATCAGTTCTATTGCTAGGATTGTTATTTGCATTCAGCTCATTTATGATTACTCCACTTGGAATAATACCTTATGGATTAGATGGGGTACCTTATGGTCTTGGAATCAATATGATCTTATCTTATTTGGGGCTTAATTATTTAGGTCTATTTGACTTAGTTCCCCAAGCACGAGCCTTACTGCTCGATCAAATGAAAGAGGGAATTATCGTTATAGATAAGCAAGATCGAATCATTGATTACAATCATTCGGTGGTTGATTTACTATCAGAAGTTGAGAATTCTATAGGCAAAAAATTAGATAATATTCTTGGACCTGGGAAAAATAACCTTCAAGAAATTATTCAATCTGGTAAAGACTCAATTCTAGAATTAGAAAAGAGTAATACAGGAGAGACAATTTGGCTTAGTATTAGCACGAAAGGATTTACAAATAATAAAAATAAAATAGAGCAAGGTAAAATTATAACTTTTAGAGATATCAGTGAACTCAAAAAAGTGGAAGAGAAAATCAAAGAACAAAATTTTGAACTTCTAAAATTGAATATTGAAAAAGATAAATTTTTCTCAATACTTGCTCACGATCTTCGTAGCCCGCTCAATGGAATCCTTGGCTTAACGCAAATTATTTCAAATGAAATTGAAGAACTAGAACCACACCAAATTAAAGACATGGTTGGTGGGATGAGAAAAGCATCTCTTCACCTTTACGAACTTTTAGAAAATCTTTTAGAATGGGGAAATCTTCAAAATAATAGCGTAATTTTTGAACCGGAAGAACTAGATATTAAAGAGATCATAGAAGAAGCAGTATACACTCTAACTCTTATGATTTCGAATAAATCTATAAATATTAAATATAATATTGAGAAGGAACTGAATGTATTTGCTGACCAAAAAATGATAGCTTCTGTATTCAGAAATTTAATCTCAAATGCGGTAAAATTTTCCCACAGAGGCAGCGAAGTAATTATCTCGGCTATTAGAAAAAATGACTTTGTTGAGATCTCTATTCAAGATTTTGGAATTGGTATCCCACCAAATTATATCGATAAGTTATTTCTAAATTATGAGAAAACTAGTCAACTAGGAACAGAAGGAGAACCGAGTACAGGGATAGGACTTATTATCATTAAAGAATTTATTGACAGACACAAAGGTAAACTTCTCTGTGAGAGTAAAGTAGGCGAAGGTAGTTTATTTACTGTTATATTACCTATTCATTGATTGGTTTTATAGTTAAATTTGTACTAGAAAAAATGCTAAATCTTGTATGTTCCTCTTATTCAATTAAGAGTATAACATATATTATCATATATTATCTTGAAATATTATAAATTTCTATCTATCCTTCCCTAAGAATCCGCCCAAGGCTAATTTCAAATAATCCAAACCTTTTATTTCAGTCTGAAATCTAGGGACTAAATGAAAATGTATATGGGGAACTGCTTCCGATATTGTTACTGTATAAATTTTCAATGGATGGAAGTGCTCATCAATCCAACGCATTCCTAATTCAAGCATTATTCCTAATTCCTTATAAGCTTCGGGTGGAATGCTACTAAAAGATTCACAGTGCATTCTTGGCTCTAAATATAAATATCCATGGCAGGACTTTTCTGGTTCAGCTTCTCTGAGTATCCAATGATCTGTAATTTTTTGGAATGAGTCTTGATTGGATCCATTATGATTATTTTCAATAAGAATTGATTCATGGTGATTACAAATTTTACACATTGGTGCTTTTTGATTTATAGTTTCCAATATTAAATACCAATCAACTTTCGATTTCCTATGTCTTTTAATTCTTTAGGAGTCACAGAAAGTATAGTTTTAGAAATAGTTTGCAGTATTTTTTTCTTATAGAAACCATTTTTATAAACTAAACTAACTTCTCTTACAGGTTCAGGAACTTTGAATCTTCCAAATTTGTCTTTGTCTGGATTCATAGAAAGTAGAGGCAAAAGAGTCATACCGACACCTAAGTCTACCATGTTTCTGATTGTCTCTAGACTTCCACACTCAATCTTTCCTAAGGTTTTTTGACCACAGATTTTTAATGATTGGTGCCTAAGACAATGTTCTTCTCCTAGTAGAATAATTTCTTGGGAATTTAAATCATCCAGTTCCAAGTCGACTAACTTTCCTGAATAATTTTTGGGATAGTAAGTTACAAATGGTTCATAGTATAAAGGTTGTTCAATGATAGTTTTATTATTTAAGGGAGTTGCAAGAATTCCCACTTCCAATTCATCCGCCTCCAACTTTTGAATTATCTGGCTCGTTGGCAGTTCAAAGAAGCGAAAGGAAATCTTCGGATAATCGGTGTTTAAGATCTGAAAAATGCGAGGAAGAAGATAGGCGGAAATTGTAGGAATGATTCCAACCGTGATTTCACCACTTGCCTCTTCCTTACCTTCCCGAAACATTTCCTCTAAGACATCTGATTCATGTAAAATCTTTTTGGCCTGGTCTATAATTTCATGACCAAAACTAGTCGTAGCAATTGGATTTTTCGTTCTATCAAAAATATCAGAACCTATTTCTTGTTCGAGCTTTTGAACTTGGAGACTTAAAGTCGGTTGGGCGACCAAACATGATTCTGCAGCTCTTGCGAAATTTTTAAATTTGTCTAGAGCTACAAGATATCTTAATTGAGTGAGAGTCATATCTCAAAAAATAAGAAATTTTGCCCAAGGTCAAGTGAAATCATTTTGTGAGTGACAGATTTTTGTACTTGCAGGTTTTTAATAAAAATTCATATTAATAACACAGAAAAAAAAGAATTTAAGAGGTTCTTGATTATGTCTATAAAAACGATTTTAGAGCAAAAGCCTTCCGGGATTCTCTCCCTTAGCGAGAATGAAACAGTTCTTTCAGCTGTAAAGAAAATGGCTGCAGAAGGTGTTGGCTCCATTATCGTCCTAGATGGTGAAGAATTATCTGGTATTTTCACAGAACGAGATCTCTTGAAGGTCTGCGCAAAAGACCCTAGCAAGTTAGATTCCATTCCTCTCAAAGACGTTATGTCCAAGAACTTAATTGTTGCTAACTCAGAAGATAGTGTGGATGACGTATTAGGTATGATGATCTCCAAGAAGTTTCGCCATATGCCAGTGATGGATGGTGAAAAAGTAGTTGGACTTATTTCTATTGGTGATGCAGTTAAGGACAAAATGGATAAGGCGATAGAAGAAGCGAATATGCTACGTCAGTACATTCATGGTGCTTAAGAGTAAATGACCTAAGGACAAAGTTGGGATTTTCTTTAATTGGATACGCTGAAATGAAGAACAACTTTGGAATACAAAGATAGTTTCTTTACCAATATTTCATCTTTCAAAAATTCACGTTATAAATTTCAATTAATATTAGTATGAACGAATTGCGCGAGTTCGATATTACTCTAATTATAGATGAATGTTTTTCTAAAATTAAAATTATATTCTATCAATAAAGTTAAAAGCTTTTAAAGAGAAAACAATTATACTTGCTGCATAAAATGATTTAGAAAATAAGTAAGTAAGTTAAGATAATAAAAATTAAAATCTCACTATTTAGAATTATACTCAATCTAACTTCGATAAGGAAATAAAAAATGAATTGGAAAGACTACTACAATGATCATCTTGTAAAAGCAGATGAAGCCATTCTTAACATTAAATCAGGGGATAGAGTTTTCTTAAGCGGAAATGTTACGACTCCCAATCATCTGGTTCAAGCTTTGGCATCAAGAGCAGATCATCTTTCGAATATTGAACTCAATCATTTATTGACATTTGGTGAAGATCCATTTATCGATAAACCTCAGATATTCAACAACGCATGGTTTCTCGGTCCATCTATCCGCAAAGCCGTGAATACAGGAAAGTCTTTCTATATCCCGATTTTTCTTGGACAGATTGCAACCTTAGTTAGAATGGGAAATTGGAACATTGATGTTGCTCTAATAAACGTTAGCCCTCCTGATAAATATGGGTTCATGTCTTATGGAGCTGAGATTTCTATTACAAAGCCCTGTGCAGAAGCTGCGAAGATTGTTATAGCTCAGGTGAATTCGAAAATGCCTCGAACCTATGGCGATAGTTTTATCCATGTAAATGATGTTGATTTTTTCGTCGAAAAGGATGAGGCCCTGGTTGAGCTTCCTCAGAAAGAATCCTCAGAAGTAGAGCTAGAAATAGGAAAGCACATAGCAGCTATTATAGAAGATGGCTCTACACTTCAGATGGGAATTGGTGGGATACCCAATGCTGTCTTAAAATGTCTGGGAAGCAAAAAGGATCTTGGAATTCATACAGAGATGTTCTCAGATGGCATCCTACCTTTGATTGAACAAGGTGTGATTACTAACCAGAAAAAAGGATTACACCGTGGCAAAGTTGTATCAGGTTTTGCAATGGGAACTCAAAATCTTTATGACGAGATTGATAACAATCCTTTCTTTGAATTCCATCCAAGTCATTTTACTAACGACCCTTATCTTATTTCACAAAATAATAAAATGGTCGCGCTCAACTCTGCCATCGAAATTGATCTTACCGGACAGGTTGTAGCTGATTCAATAGGTAACCAAATCTATAGTGGAATTGGTGGACAATTGGATTTCATAAGAGGTTCAGCAAGGTCACGTGGACAAGGTGCTAAACCAATTATAGCCCTTCCCTCTACAGCCAAATCAGGGAAGGAAACTCGAATCGTTCCTTATATCAAAGAAGGAGCTGGAGTTGTTACCTCTCGTGGAGATATACATTTTGTTGCAACTGAATATGGGATAGTGGATCTTTTTGGAAAAAATTTAAAGCAAAGAGCAGAAGCACTTATCTCAATAGCCCATCCAGATTTCAGAGAACAACTTCGCAAAGAATCTCATTGGTTAAATCTTTAATCTAGAATAGTAGAACCATCACCATTATGTATGGCTCTGTAATGAGGTGAGAGAATTTCTATTCCCGCCTCTTTACATTTATCCTGTATATTCTGATGTAAGTCTGAATAGATTTTAGCCATTAAGTCGGGACGATTTGAATAATAATTCAACTCATAGCTTATAAAAAAATCATCCAAACTTGTCTGCAATATAAAAGCCTTAGATGATTGATTCATATTCTCTGTAGCACTTGCAGCCTCAAGCAGAACTTTATGAACATTTCTCCAAGGAATATCATATCCTAATGTAACAGCCGTATTAAGGATCAAAACTTCGCCCAGTTTAGAGGAAGTCGTATAATTTATTATATGGCTCCCATAACTATTGAGTTAGGAAAGGAAATAAAAATGTTCTGAATTAATTTAATCCTCGTTACTAGAAGATTTTTTCTAAGACATCTCGTACAGTATCAGCAATTTTAACTCGATCTCCGATTTTAAATGCCTCTGACAGTGATCCTGGAAGATAAGGGAATACAATAATTATAGAAAAAATGAAAACCAAAATTCTTACGATTTTGAAAGTTGGTTCTGCCCATTCATGTGAATTCAAAATAACTAAAGAGTATCGTAATGAACAAATATAGTAAAGTAAAATTAAGAAGTAGATGAATGATGCTTAGGCTTCTAGTTACTATATTTAACATTTGTGAAATTGCTTCTGCTCTTTGCTGAATTGTAAATGAACCTATACCAGAATAGATTCGAAAGACCTCCTCTCCCTCAACTTGGATTGGCTCGCCAAGAATTAGAATTGGTTCAGTAGCATCAATTAGGCTACGAGGAGTTTTGCTCTCTTTGTAGATCTCTTCTTCCGATAAATCCTGTGCATAAATGTAGTAAAATGCAAAATGAGGAATCGAATAATATATTTTCATGTAAGTAATTCCTTAAAATACAAAACCTAGTTCAAACTTCTTCGTATCGTAGATTATCCTTAGAATTTTATGTAAGTTCACTGTGTCCTCTTGGTTGTATTGAACGAGAAGATCAAGATATTCCGTTATATCAGTCTCAACATATTGATTCCATAATCGTACAGCTTGAAATCCGTCTATACCCTGGAGGCTTTTTTGTCGAGTGATACCCAATTTAATTTCTGAACCTTTCAGGCCGCCTTTGATCCCCATCTTGTGGAGAACATGCATGAGGTCTAAATGAGGAAAGGGATTCTTCCATTGCATAGACTTGGCAAGAAAAGGGATATCGAATTTATATCCATTGTAACTCACTACAATTGGATTCTTCCTATCTATCCAAAAATCATGAAAATCATCTAAGTTCCTAGATCTCGTAAATTGGAAAATTTCACTACCATCGTAGACACAAACGGATGTTACCTTATGTGGGTAATCCAATCCTGTAGTCTCAATATCTAAAGCATAGAAAGATTGGGAGAGATCATCATACAACCTCCAAGCTTCTTCGTAGGGAAGCTTATTCCAAAAGAAATGAGAATCTTCTTCTTCTAAGGCTTTTTCAGAATGATCCAATTCCCATAATACCTCATCTGGGAAAAATCTTTCATCACCTAAGTCCCTTAATACTGTCGGATTGGATCTGAATTTGTCCCAAGAAGTGATGCCCTTTTCCCAGAGTGCTCGTTCTAGTTTCTTATCGATACCTGTTATATGTTGGAAAGTATTTCTTATCAATTGTATAAAACCTACTTACTTTCCCAGGCGACCCAACGGTTTATTCCTTCACGAAATCTTTCTGTAACTTCTCCAAATCCAATTCTGATATAACCATCTGTTTCGAAATTAATTCCAGGCAAAACAAAGACTCCTGTATTCTCGTACAATCTGTCCGCATACTCCTCTGAAAGTATACCTCCTTTTAATTTAGGAAAACTCACTAAGCCAGAATCGGGTGCAAGGAAATGTTCAATGCTTTTTAAACTGCTAAGTTTGGATTGAAAATAGTGAATATTGTCTTGGATTCTTTCTTTGATAGGCGCAATGATAGTTTGGCGGTTTTGGAGAATTTTGCAGGCAAGAAATTCTGAAATGGGATTCACTGTATGAGTAAGGTAATCTTTGAAAGATCTAGCCTTTTGGATTAAGTCTTCCCGTGCAATCAACCAACCTATCTTTAGACCAACTACTCCGAAGCATTTCGTAATTGATCCTGTTGCCGAACAATTTGCACAAAGTAAGGCTCCTGACCTTGTCATATCAGCGGCGAAATCCAAAAAGCGGTAGTGCTCATCAAAAAGAAATTCTAATGAGTTATTATTCTTACAAAAGGATTCTATCAATTCCCAATCACTATCAAGCAAATTAGTTCCGCTAGGATTATGAGGATGGTTTATAATTGCTAAGCGATTTGATTTTTCGAAAAGATCTGCAAAGCCAGATTCAACTTTGTGAATTCTTGCACCTAACATCATCGGAATTTCATAAAGTGCTTGGAAGGCAGGCCAAAGAAGTGAAACCTGATCATTCTTTTTCAATAGCAAATGGAAATAAATATACAAGGCTTCTGAAGTTCCTGTTGTCACAAGAACATTGGATGAACTGACTTCCTGCCCATAAAGCTTAGCGATTTCGTTTCGAAGTTCTTCTGAACCCTGGTTGGGAGAGTCATCTAATGGAATTTTGCTTAGTTCAGATGGAGAAATTGAAAGTTGATCCAATATTTCGCCCAAAGTATAATTGCTTAGACCCGATTCGCCTAAATTGCAAAATGAATTGGTTCTGTATTTTTCCAATCGGTCTTCTATGAAAAATTCTCTGGGTTGCACTGGAACTATTTTTCAAAATACTGCTTTGGTATCCAATCGAATTTCACTTGATCCCCGCTTAGAAAAACAGTCTCTGGAAGTATGAATGCAAAAGAACTCATCACATCCTGGACTACAGAACCATTTTCCGAAAGCATACAATCCGAAGCAAGAATTGCCCTTACAGAGCTAGATTCCAATCCCAAATCAGATTTAGTAGAAGCTTACTCCATTCCTCTGGAATTCGGAACAGGTGGCATCCGAGGAAAAATGGGAAATGGAATTGGAAGGATGAATGCTTACACTGTTGGAAGAGCAGCCCTTGGTCTTTCTCAATACCTTGTAAAGAAATCTAAGAAACCAATTCTTGTAATTGCTTTTGATTCAAGAAACAATAGTAAACTATTCTGTGAAATTACCGCTGGTATTGCGGCTAGTCTAGGAATCAAGGTTTACTTTTTCCCTGAGGTTGCACCAACGCCTATGTTGTCTTATGCGGTAAGGTACTTTAAAGCTACAGGTGGAGTTGTAATTACTGCATCTCATAATCCACCTGCCTACAATGGCTTCAAGGCTTACCTTGCTGATGGCGGACAATTAGTACCACCTGATGATGCAAAAATCATTAAAAATATAGAGTCCATACTTGATTGGAATAAAATCAAATTCCTTTCTACGAAAGATCCACTTTATAAAAAGAATGTAAAGAAAGTATCCAAAGATTGCTTCAAAGCATATCTCAAAGATCTAAAGAAAGCTAAAATCCAAAGTGAAATCGCTAGCGCAAAAGACAGAAAGAATCTTAAAATCGTCTATTCCCCCTTACATGGAACAGGCGGAGTCTACATGAAAAAGGCTCTGAACAACTTTGGTTATAAAAATGTATTCCTAGTTCCTGAACAAGCTGAACCCGATGGCAACTTCCCAACTGTAAAATACCCCAACCCTGAAGAAAAAGAAGCACTTGCGCTCTGCGACAAATGGGCAAGAGAAACCAAGTCTAGCGTATTCATTGCAACTGACCCAGATGCAGATCGTTTAGGAATCGGAGTATTCAATGCAAAAAATGAAACAGTTCTTTTGAATGGCAATCAGATTGGAAGTATTTTGGCTGCCTATGTTGCAGAAAGAATCAATAGTAAACCAGGTAAAAGAAAGAAAGACTACTATATTGTAAAAACTATAGTTACTACTGATCTTCAACTCAGCATAGCCAAGAAGAACAAAATCAAAATGAAAAATGTTCTAACTGGATTTAAATACATTGCTGAGGTAATGAAAGATATTGACAAAAAGAAAAATGCTAAGTTCCTATTCGGCGGAGAAGAATCCTATGGCTACCTTCCCGTCGACTTCGTTCGAGACAAGGACTCCATTTCATCCGCCTTATTACTATTAGAGGTAATAGCTGAGAAAAAAGACATCCTAACTTACCTTGATGAAATCTATTTAAATTATGGATTGTATCTCGAATCACTGAAATCACTTACCCTAGAAGGCTCAGCAGGTAAGGAAAAAATCAACAAATCACTCAACCTACTTAGAACCCAAGACATCATTGGCAAGAAGATAGGCGGTCGAGAAATTGTTTCTTTTATAGATTACAAGGAAAAATTGGTAAAAGGACAAGCAAAATCTAATATATTTCAAGGGATGCCTTCTTCCAATGTGATTCAGGTAGAACTTTCTGGAAATGCGAAGTTAACAATTCGACCCTCCGGAACGGAACCAAAGGTAAAAGTCTATTCTTCTTTTGCCAGTTTGAACCAACCAACAAACAAAGGTGAAATCCCCGCTGCAATGGAAGAGCTTAAGAAAGAAATTGAATTTGCAGAATCCGAATTTTGCAAGATGGCTGGTTTAATATGACTTTAACTGTAAATATAAGTTTCAAAGAAATTCAAGAACTCACTGATAAATATATTGTTGGAACTTATAACCGCTATCCTGTAGCTTTTCGATACGGAGTCGGGGAAACCCTTTACGATACGAATAACAAGTCTTATATTGACTTCCAATGTGGGATCTCTGTAACAAATCTTGGACACGGTGAAGCGGACATCATTGAGATGCTACGCAACCAATCCGACCGACTCTTTCATACTTCTAATCTTTATTATTCTGAAGAACAGGCTAAATTGGCAGAGACTATTGTAGCAAATGCTTTTCCAAGTAAGGTATTTTTCTGCAATTCAGGCACCGAGGCTATTGAAGCTGCATTCAAGCTGATGAGAAAGCATGCAACGGATAGAGGCATTGCTTCCCCTGTGGTTCTTGCCTTAAGTTCGAGCTTTCATGGAAGGTCCGCTGCTGGTATGTCTATGACTGGCAATTCTTCTATCCGAGAGGGATTTGGAGATCTTTTGCCTGATGTTCATTTTGTTAAAGAAAATAATGAAGACTCACTTATTGCAGCCTTTGACCAATATGGAGACCGACTAGCAGGCATTATAATGGAACCAATTATTGGAGAGGGAGGCATAATTCCCCTTACCCAAGAATTTGTTAATATGGCGAGAAAGCTTACAACTGAGACTAACTCATTACTTATCTTCGATGAAATACAGACTGGAATGGGTAGAACTGGTAAAATGTTTTGCTTCGAACATTTTGGTTTTCGACCAGATGCCTTTACCTTAGCTAAGGCTCTTGGTTCAGGCTTCCCAATAGGCGCCCTAGTTGTTGCAGAAGAATTTGCAAATGTATTAAGCAAAGGTGTTCATGGCTCTACTTTTGGAGGCAATCACCTAGCTTGTGCTATTGCTTTTGAAACTTTTCGTGTGATTCTGTCTAGAGATTTATTGGATCATACAGTGAACGTATCTCAATATGCAATGGAAAGATTGAAGTCTATTCAGAAAAGCAATCCTATCATCAAAGAAGTGAGAGGGAGAGGACTTCACATTGGAGTTGTTCTTACTCAAGCTTCAAGACCTGTTGCTGAAGCCTGCCTACGGTATGGACTAGTGATCAATGCAACAGCAAATAATGTAATTCGAGTTATGCCACCTATCAATATAAGCCAAGAGAAAATGGAAGAAGGCTTAACTATTTTAGAAAACACTTTAAAGGAATTCAAATGAAACAAATAGCAGTTCTCGCAGGAGACGGAATCGGTCCAGAAGTAATGTCAGTTGCACTAGATGTAGTTAAGAAGGCGCTTGGCAGCAAAAGTTCAGACTTCCAATTTACAGAAGCATTAGTAGGCGGTGCCGCGATAGATGCGACTGGTTCACCACTACCAGCAGAGACACTTAAGCTTTGTGAATCTTCAGCTGCAATTTTATTTGGATCAGTTGGTGGACCAAAATGGGAGAATCTTCCGCCTGCCAACCAACCCGAACGTGGAGCACTTCTTCCCTTAAGGAAACATTTTGATTTATTTGCCAATCTAAGACCTGCAATCATCTATTCAGAATTAAAGAAAGCATCACCGCTCAGAGCAGATATTGTTGGAGATGGCTTGGACATTTTAATTATGCGAGAGCTTACTTCTGGAATCTACTTTGGTCAACCTAAAGGTCGTGAGGGAACTGGTGCAGAAGAATTCGCATACGATACAATGAAGTATTCCAGAAGAGAAATCGAACGAATTGCACGCAAAGCATTTGAAGCTGCTCGCAAAAGAAATAAAAAAGTGACCTCCATTGATAAAGCGAATGTTCTCACTACTTCTGTATTTTGGAGAGAGGTAGTTGTCAATCTCCATAAAACTGAATTTTCAGATTGCACACTCAATCATATGTATGTCGACAATGGGGCTATGCAATTGGTGGTCAACCCTTCTCAATTTGATGTTGTTCTTTGTGAAAATATGTTTGGTGATATTCTATCCGATGAGGCATCTGTAATCACAGGCTCAATAGGAATGCTTCCATCTGCATCCATTTCAGAATCAGGTTTTGGTTTGTATGAACCTTCTGGTGGCTCTGCTCCAGACATCGCAGGTCAAGGCATCGCTAATCCTATAGCACAAATACTAAGTGGAGCTTTGATGCTTAGATATTCATTCTCTATGGAAGAAGAAGCAGTCAAAATTGAAAATGCGATTCGTGCTGTTTTGAAAAAAGGTTTTCGAACTAAAGATATAGCAGAGAAGGATGCAAAAGTCCTTGGAACTAAAGAAATCGGCGCAGAAATTCTAAAAGAATTGTGATAGCCAACAATCTAAGAAATCATTTATAAAGGAAGAACACATGCAGACAGGTATTTCCCCATCAGGCCGACCCTATTCAGTAATAATTGCAGAGAATTCTAAATTTCAATCCAAACAACTCCAACAGATTTTAGAATCTGATGGCTACCAAGTTGTTGGAATTGCAGAAACAGGCAAAGAATTATTAGAACTCTATAAGAATAACAAACAAATAGATTTAATCACAATTGAAATTTTCTTGCCAGTTATGGATGGTTATGCAGCTTTTTGGGAGATAAAAGAGCAAGGTGTTTTACCAAGGGTGCTATTTATATCTGAAGAAAATACTCCAGCAGTAATTAAAAGTCTTCTAGATGGTGGAGCTATGGAATATATCGTTAAACCTATCAAACGTGAAAAAATTCTCGAAAAAGTAAAAGAAGTTATTTCTAAAGTTCCTAAAGTTTAATCTAATCTGATTCTGCTTATAATTTTTCGAATTTTTAAGAATTATGAGCAGTTACTAATATCTAATCATTATTTCTAAGATTCTATTCTAACAGTATTTAAATTTCTACCAACGTCTTTATATCTGTGGCTAAACCAATCTTCAGATCCATAGGTTGATTCAGAAAAGTCTACTATTACAGGATTCATTGCTATATCTCTAATTTTTGCTTGGATAATGCTACCTAGGTCTAATTGAAATTTATTATTTCCAAGTTCACTGAGACCATTTTGTCCCTTAAAAAACTCAGCAACATCTTGCCCTATCTCATAATCTTTCCCAGCTATTCTAGGCCCTATCGCAAAACCAAATTTTGGATTTGTGAAACCCTTTGAAAAAAGTATTTCTTTCATATGGAAAAATGTTTTTTTAAGAATACCCATCTGAGTACCCTTCCAACCAGAATGTATATTAGCAATCAGTGGAATGTCATAAGACCAAATAGCTATTGGAACACAGTCGGCTGTTCTAATGACTAGAAGTTCATTCATTTCATCTGAAATCATTGCATCTGCTTCCATTGTAATATTATCATTCAGTGAAATTTCTGAACTTCGTAAAAATGTATCACCATGAACTTGATTCAAAGAAAAAATCTTATTTTTACTAATTTGGAACATGGAATGAAAAGTATTCTGAATATAATTCTTCCAATTATCTTGCTGTTGATTGGGTAAGAATTTTTTTCCTAAATAATTAAGAACAATATTTCCGTAGTTTGTAGAAATTTTAATTTCCATTATTTTCCTTTCAAGCTAAAGTGTGGATTCTGAATTAGATCAGAAATATCATGAGAGTATTGTGAATTTTCCTTCTCAAAGTCAGTATATTTAGTATTATCTAGAATCTTCCATGGAAGTGTATTTCCATTCCATGTATATATTAAATCTGGATAGCTAGATAACTCAGGATAGTGATTAGAAAGAACTAGATCAATATTTCTTTCAAGTAGCAATTCAAAGCTTGCGGTTTTCTCATGTCCGATCTTCCCACGATTTTGTAATTTAGTTCTTGCTAGTTGGTAATCAGTCAAGCCAGTAGCTGATTCTAAGGCATACTTAGGTCTTAGATAGTAGATAAAATGAGCCTGTGCTCCGAAGAAAGCTACTCTAAAATTTTGTAGAGCATCAATATCATAGACTAACTTTCTGCTTCCTAAATTTTTATAGAAATTTCTTTCCTCTGCAATTCCAGTTTCTTTCCAGATCTTCATTCCATCTTTAGCCAGTATTCCAGAACGATAGATCGGACTTATGGTAAACAGAACTATAACAAATATGCTTACTAATTTTCCCCAATTCTTAAATCTCTGGCTCCAGGTTATCTTTGATTCTTTCAGTAAATCAAAAGTTAGTTGAATGGCGATGGGAATGATAGGAACGATAAATCGTGCAAACATAAAATCGCCTCCTACATACAAAACGTAAAGAAGGTAGGAAATTAGCAACCAGCTGAATTTCGATTTAGAAAAGATAATTCCTACTAAGAGAAATAGAGAAAATATAATGTATTCTTTATGAAACAGATAAAAGTATTGGAAGCCCTGTTCGAAATATTCACCTGAACCTGCCTTAGCATAGAAGGTATTTGGTAAGATATTTCCGTAGTAGATTGCTTTAGCAATATAAACTAAGCCGATAAAAGTTGAGAAGATAAATGCGGGAAAAATTGAAATAATATATTTCTTAAATTTTAAAATAGGAGAATTTAAAATTAAATCGGAATTCGAATTTGAATTTTTTACAAAAAGATTTTGCGACTCGACCTTTTCTGAAGTAGACAGATTTGAATCATATACCTTTTTTAATAATTTAGCTTTCTCCCAATAATAAGTTAATGAAAGTAAGACTGCTCCTAGGAAAAATATTATTCCATCTGGTCGAACTATCACACTCAAAGAAGCTAATGCAATCATTGCATTCCAATTTTTCTTAGTAAATGAGCGGTATAGAGCAGCAAGTAGGAATGTATAAAGCGATGTTTCTAGCCCGCTTGTTGCAAATACGGCTCCGTGGTAAAAGAATACAAAGCAAATCATTGAATAAACGGTCGGCAAAGTTAAAATCGTTAAACAATAAAAAATAATTCCTAGATAATTTGCCAAATCTTCTATTCTTATTCCCAAAGGGAAACTAAGACTTAGTAGAATCGTCCAAAGGAAATTTGTATAGCCTTCAACTTTTTCTCCAAGATTGAAGACAAGACCATTACCCTCCCAAAGATTCCTAGAATATACAAATGAAATATAGGAATCATCCGCTATCCAAGATAATTGAAATGCTTGGTAGATTCCAAACACCAATGGAATCCAAAATAATAAGATAAAATTCTTATCTATATAATATGATATATTCCCAATTGCTGGTAAAATATAGTTTTGTATAATTTTTTGCAAACGCATAAAAAAATAAAACCTTAGTTAAAGTTCAAATGAACGAATGAATTCTTCTATCATGTGTATATGATCTAATTCAGGGCTTGGGTTTTCTAGGCTTGGTTCATACAAATGTTCATCGAACAAATGAAAATCAAATAATTTCAATGTAAAATCAGGATAGGTAATAATAATATTCTCAGAATGAACATCAAAAATAAGTTTCTCTTCCTTAGCCAAGTATTTAGTAACTTCTATAATCCTATGAAAATCAAAAGCTATTCTCTTTAAATGAGCTCTTCCTATCACTCCGAATTGATGTGTATCAAAATTAAGCTTCCATTTTGGGAACAAAGTGTCCGCTATTGGGTTTTGTGGAATCTTTTCACGAAGATTCATAAACTCTTTCATATGCTTGCCTGGAAGGAGTTTCTGATTGTCGCATGGAGTTAAAGTTACCAATGGTACACCCCAAGGAGTTGTACGAACCTTCCAACCCATATAAAATCTAGTGGGTAGAACTAAATCAGGGATTAATGTCTTCAACTTCCAATACTGCAATCGTTCTAAGCCTAGTCGTCTAAAACGAAACTCCAAATCATCCTTAGTTGATCTTGTATTTGATTTAGATTGCAAGTAAGTCTTAAGATTTAATTCTTCTGGTTTTAAATATTTCTCCATGTTACGTGAGACTTCTTTGTAAAGGGAACCAAAGATTGGATCGGAAGGAAATTTTGACTTACCAACTTTAACAACTTGGTTCCAAGGTAGCTTGTAGACAAATTTATAAGAGCCTCTACCAATATAATCTCCGTTAGATATTGGCATGAAATTATCGAGAAATTCTCTTCCATAACGAAAAGTTATACGAAAAATATGAGATGTTGGAAATATTTTCTCATATGACTTTCGCATCCAGCCTGAATCACGAAGCTTGGCATCAATTGGAATCTGCCCAAGTGGAATTGGGTTACTTTCTTCTTCTCCAGGCTCAAGAGGAAGTTCTTTCTCTAAGCCTTTTTCAAGAAGGTCCAAGAAGTTAGGAATTTTATTTAAGGAAAGATTATTGCTCCAGAAATCTACAAATTTCTCTTTCCATGTATTCCAATCATTCCCTCCTTGGTTCTCATTTTCAGACATAAAATTCTACTTCCATTTTAGAACTGGTAAGTAGGAAGGAAGTTCCTTATTTGACTTAGTAGCATCTTTTAAAGATTCTGCAGCTTTGACATCATAATACCAATAGTCAGAAGCAAAACTTTCATCACCATATCTACCTAAGGAATTTTCAGGCATTCCAAACTTTCTCCAATAGAGAAGTCTTGTATTATCCAAATGCCATAACAAAACGTACGGATACTCTTTATATACGATCTGATCTAGTTCTTTTAAAATTGAGTTTCTTTTGCTAACGTTAAACCCTGTTTTAAGTTTAGTGATCATTGCATCTACTTTTGGATTTTTGAATCCTGCTAGATTGGGTTGCCCTTTTTCATCTGCGTATTTGCTACTCCACTGAGCTTCTGGATCTTTGAATATTCCTGAACCCCAAGCAGCCCAGGTCATATCAAATTCATAATTATCTATTTTCGCGGACCAAGCAGCGAGGTCGGTTGTTTCTATTCTAGCATCTATTCCTACATACTTAGCTTTTTCTAAGAACACAGTGAAGTATTTTTCAGTTTTTTTATCGCGGTCGAGTATTGTGAATTTGAATTCTTTTCCATCTTTTTCAAGAATGCCTTTTTCATTGGCAATCCATCCTGCTTGTTTGAGAAGATCTCTAGCTTTCTCCACATCAAGATCTATCTTTTCATTAGGATTTTTCTCACCTAATAAATAAAAATCAGGAAAATAAGAATTTGTCGCAGAGTATTCGTTATATGCTAATTTCTCGATCATTAGCTTTCTATCAACAAGATAGTTTATTGCCTTACGAACTTTCACATCAGCAAATAAGTCACGTCTCATATTCATAGCCCAACCTTGGAAACCAATAGGCTTTTGATTAAAAATTCGTTGCTTAACTATCCAATTATTATCGAAGGCTTCTCCTTTAGCTTGGTCAACCCAGACTGATGCGGTATAAACTGGATAGAAATCTATATCACCTTTTTTAAATGCTTGTAAGGCGATAGATTCATCGCTATAAACTTTGTGAACGATTTGATCAAAATTATATCGGCCCTTATTGAATGGATAAGCTCTCTGCCACCAATCACCTCTTCTTTCTAATTTTACATATCTACCTTTTTTTGATTCAACTAATTTATAAGGACCGGAAACAATAGGAAATTCAAAATGTTCTTTATTGAAGTCTTTCCCTTCATAATAATGCTTGGGTAAGATCCAAAGTCCAGATGCAATTTCATTAAAATTATTCCAATGTGTATCCGTTACTTCGAATTCGATTGTTAGCTCATCGATTACTTTAGGAACCTTGAATCGGGATAATCCTATTCGGAATACAGCTGTTTGGTTATTTTTGTCCATGATGGTATTGTAGGTAAATAAAACATCATGTGCAGTAACTGGTTTACCATCCGACCATTTCGCATTTGAATCTATTGTAAAAGTAAATTTCTTCTTATCTGCAGAAATTTTCCATTCACGAGCGAGATTTGGTATTGTCTCTAAGGTAAGTGGATGGTAGGAAGTCAAGGGTTCATACAAAGATGTAAATATTCTAGCAGTTGTAGTGAATTGATCTAGATAATAATTTAATGACTTTGGAAATTGATTGCTATAGATTGCAAATTTTCCACCTTTAGTAGCTTCGGAACTCGCAACTGGATTAGTTCCACGCATGAGAGTTGGAATAGAAGATGGATCCCCTTGCCATGGAATGTTGTCAACTTTTTGCAAAGGTCCTCTTGAAGGATCTTCTTCTGTGCAGAAAATAAAATTTAGAACAATAAATACACCAAGTGAAATAGAAATCACTTGGCGAAAAATGGAAAGGGAATAAGGTTGAATGACTGTATGACTCTTCATCCCTTTCATCAAACTTCGATATTCGAGTCGAACACAAGACTTTTTTGTAAAGAATGGAATTTAAAGATTGGAAAAGATTTGGCAAAAGCCTATCTATCACTTCCAGAAGTTCAAGATTGCGATATTCTATGGACAATGGGAATTTGGGAATCCTCTCCTGCTTCCATTTCTATAGCAAAATCTCATGAAGGATTAAAGACTGATTTCTATAAATATTTATCCGATTACGAAGAGAAAGATGTAATCGGATCACCCTACGCTATTTATGATTATACACCTAATACTACATTGTGTGATTCATGGGAAGATCTACTTGAATTTAAAACAACTCTCAATACAGCAGGCAAGAAATTAATTTTAGATTTTGTTCCCAACCATCTCTCTGTTGATAGTATCTGGATTGATAAAAATCCTAAAGCATTTTTAGAGATTATAGATTCATCAAGCAGCATTGAACTGGATCCAAATTTTTTTCGACATACAAGCGGAAAAGTATATGCTCATGGAAGAGATCCATATTTTTCTGGCTGGACAGATACGGTTCAATTTGATTTTTCCCAAGAGGAAAGTTTAGATCTAGCAGTTTCTTTTCTGCTTAAAATTGCTAAGTATTCTGATGGAGTACGTTGTGACATGGCAATGCTTCCTCTCAAAGATGTATTCCTCAAGACTCATGGAAAGAAGGCTCTGCCTTATTGGGAGAAAATAATTACTGAAGTTAATAATAAATTTCCATATTTTATTTGGATTGCAGAAGTTTACTGGAACAGAGAATACGAACTGCAAAAGAAAGGATTCCATTTAACCTATGATAAAACTTTATATGATAGGTTAAAGACTAAGCAAGCGAGTCCTATCCTAGGACATTTAAAAGCAGAGCGTAATTTTCAAAGGCATAGTTTAAGATTTTTGGAAAACCATGATGAAGAACGTTCTGCATTCATTTTTAAAGATAACATTAGAAATTACTGGTCATTATTGAATTTCTTGGAAGGTGGAATCTTAATTCATGAGAAACAAAGTCTTGGATTGGTAAGCAAAATTCCCGTTCAATTAGGTCGCTACAATGAAGAAGCACTCAAACAAGACATTGTAAATTTCTATAAAAGAGCACATTCAGCTCTTAAACTTCGCAAAACTACTTCAAAGCATATTCAATCTCTCTACATTCCAACAGAAAATCCGAATACTACATCAGAAGTAATTGAATTAGATACTCCTTATTACTCAGACCCAAAATATTTTAGTTACGAAAATAATAAGGTAAAACTTTTTATTCGAATCATCGCCACAGCTCCATCTCTTTGGGAAATATATATTTGGAATCCGAATGATTTTATAGTTACTGGCAGAGTTTTAGTCTCAGATACAATTCCAGAAATTTGTAAAACACTAAAAAGCTGTATGTATCATGATATAATCAATGATAGCTATTATTCGCATAACATGAAAGAACTCTTAGAACAGGGTCTTTATTTTAAATTACATCCGAGCCAAGCTCATTGGTTGGTCTTAGATTATAGAAATCTTAATCTTTAATAAATAATTCTTGGCTTCTTGCTCGAAATGATTGAAATTCTGCATGAGAATATATTTTACAATGCTGCAATACTTCTATAGGAATTTCCGAAGCTTTAGATTCTTGGAGATTGATTCTTATCATCATATCACTCAAATATATAGGATAGACAATATTTTTATATGTATCTTCTACAAGCAGTGGTCTATGGTGGTATTCCATAGCCTTTGTAAATAGATCAGGGAATGCCCATTTTTCGGATACCATGGATCCTAACTTTGTATGTGTAACACCAAAAGCTGATTCTTCCATAGATAAGGCAGAAGATAATTCCTTTGAGTTAGAGTAATTTTGTATACTTCCCATTTTTTCCTTTTCGATGGAAAGTAAAATAATCTCACCAATATCATGGAGTAAGGCAGCAGAAACTAAAGAGTTCATAGTTTCCTTGGAAAGGTTCATTTTTTGACCGACTAACTTAGCATAAAAGGCAGATTCGTTCGACTTATCCCAAATGTATTGGAAGGAAGGAAATTTATCTTCCAGAATTTGCTTAGTTCCAAGAGAATAAAGTATGGATTGTAATTCTTTCAAACCAATCAGTTGAATAGCACGATCCAATGTTTCAACACGATTCCCTCGTCGAAAAGAAGCAGAATTAGATAGCTTAAGAATATTTGCAGAAAGGGAAATATCTTTCTTTATCATCTCAGCAATATCTTGAATGCTGGAGTTAGGTTTGTCTATAGCTGATTGAATATCCTTGATAGCTTTAGGAAACGTTGGAAGATTATCAATTTCTTTAAGAATCGAGTCGGCCTTTTGCAATTGAAAATTGGATTGGGTAACCTTCAAAGGAATATCAAAAGTAATCATAGTCTTATTCTCAGCACTTTCAAAACGAAAAGGACTGAGTCCTAAACCATCATTTTTCAACATCAGAAAAGTCATAATTAATCCAAGACCGGCTCCTTCTGTATCATCAGCTGAATCCATAAAGGCTTCACTGAGATCGTTATAGGATTTAGATTTTTCAATACGAGATTTAATACGATTCGCTTCTTCCTTGGCTATAGAAGAATTATTTAATACCCGTATTTTTAGAAAGTCTTTACTATGAATAAATGAAACAATTACATGATAATTATTTTGTTCCAACTGACCTTCAAAATCTTTTCGATTCTTCAGGTAATCAGATTTGAATGAGTTCATTTTCTCTTTATATTCTATTTCATTATTAATATTCGCATTAGATAATTTAAAATACAAACGCTTAGAATTTGCCTTAACTGCATTTGTAATTGATTCTCTTAATGCTGCTAAAAGGGAATCTCTTAGAAATATTATATCAAGATGCAAAAGAAACCTATCTAAAACTTGGACTAATGTCGATTCCAGCTCTTCGTCGTGCTTGAAGAATTTAAAATGATAAGGAGCATTCGCTTGAATGGCGAATTGGATATCAGATATATTTGTTATCAAATTCAATTTCTGATTAAAAGCTAATTCTGTGACTTTTTCGGCTGCCATAATATTTAATTAATTACCTTAGATTTTAGAATATATTTGTAAATGCAAAATATTTATTTTGCCGCTAAACATTAATTTTTTGTTACCTTTACCCTATCAGCTGTAACTACTTCTGGTAATAATTTTAAATTATCTAAAATTTCCTTTAACTGATCTAAATGCTCCACTTCGATCATGAATTTTGCAACTAAATGTCCAGTTCCAACTGAAGAAGCACCTGCTTCAATGATATTTGTTTGGGTCCCAGAAATAGTTTCAACCATTGAAAGATATATACCTTGTACATCTCTTGCCTTTACTTCGATTTGAACAGGGACAGGATCTGCGATACCATCCCATCGCACAGGAATAACTTTCATTTTATCCATTTGAGAATTAGCAGTCGGGCAGTTCAATTTATGTACACTTACTCCACGCCCCCTAGTGATAAATCCTATGATTTCATCCCCTGGAAGGGGAGAACAACATGATGCTCGCCTAACTAATATATCTTTAATACCCGCTACAATTATACTTGCTTCTGTTGGATTAAGTTTATCAGATTTGGATAGTGGTCGTTTGCGACTTTTCTTTTGTATCTCGTGAATGACTTTTTCATTTGCAGGCGATTCTTCTACTTCAGCAGCAATTTTACCATCAGATTCTTCTTGGATTTTTCTAAAATATTGTCTTAGCTTCTGTTTAGCTGATGCAGTTCTTACAATCCTAAGCCAAATCGGAGAAGGTTTGGACTTTTTGTCCGTCTGGATTTCTACTTGGTCACCTGACTTTAATTCAGTTCGTAGTGGCACCATTCTACCATTGACTTTTGCACCCCTTGCGTGAATTCCTATATCAGTGTGTATTCGAAAAGCATAATCGAGAACTGTAGCACCCTTGCCAATCTCGACAATTTCTCCCTTTGGAGTAAAAACGAAAACTTCATCCTCGTGAAGATCAAATTTTAAATCTTCCAAGAATTCTCTAGAATCTAAACTAGAATCTTGCCAAGTATTGAGGATCTCTAACCATTTGAGACGGAATGGATTTTCCTTTATAATTTCAGCCTCTGCTCCTGGGGACAGATTTACTTTAACATCCGTTCCTTCCTTATATGCCCAATGAGCAGCAACCCCATCTTCAGCAATACGATTCATATCCTTAGTTCGGATTTGAACTTCTAAGGGTTTCCCATCTGGCCCGATTACTGTAGTATGTAAAGACTGGTAAAAGTTGGTCTTAGGTGTTGCGATGTAATCCTTGAAGCGTCCTGGGATAGGAGGCCAAAGTGTATGAACAATTCCTAGGACTCCATAACAATCTTTGATCTCACTTGTAATGATACGAATCGCACGCAAGTCAAAGATTTCTTCAATGGACTTATCCTTAGTTGTCATCTTTTTAAAGATAGAAAAGAAATGTTTAGCGCGGCCTTCTACTTTAGCATCGATATGAATTTCTGATAATCTTTGTTTGAGTATGATTTTTAATTTGTCAATGTATTCTTCTCTCTCTGATTTTTTGAGAGATACACTTTCTTTAATTGTCTTAAATTCTTTGGGATTCACAATTTGAAAAGCAAGATCTTCTAATTCGACCTTCACATTATACATACCCAATCTTCCCGCTATAGGTGCATACAAAGCTAAGGCTTCATTTGCAATTCTTTGTCCCTTTTCTGGAGGCTGAAACTTTAAAGTACGCATATTATGCGTCTTATCAGCGAGCTTTATAAGAATAACTCGTGCATCTTGTATTGTAGCAACAAGCATCTTACGAATATTTTCAGCTGCTTCCGTCTCCTTGGATTGTGATTTAAGTTCAGAAATCTTAGTAACACCCTCGACAAGATTCGCGATTTCCGCTCCGAAGTCCTTGGTCATATCTTGCTTAGTGTATTGAGTATCTTCTACTACATCATGTAAAAGTCCAGCAGCGATCACCCTTTCATCTAAGCCTAGTTCTTCGAGAATTCCTGCTACATTTAAAGGATGTATGATATAAGGTTCACCCGACAATCGCTTCTGACCTTCATGCATTGTCTCTGAAACAGCATATGCTCTTTGGATTAAAATTAATGCTGAATCACCGAGTCGTCCTTTAACGCGGCTAAATAATTCTTCTTTTGTTATAGTTTTCTGTCTAAGACCCATGATTATTGAACCATATCTAAGCCAATATCTAAGAACTTTGTAGTATGAGTTAGATATCCCATACTTACACCAATTCCACCTATTTCCGATAATGCGCTTAATTTATCGGGAGTGATATTACCAGAAGCTTCAATCATAATAGACTTGTTAGAAGACAATGAATTTATAATATCAACAGCAGATTTAGTATCCCTTAAGGAAAAATTATCTAATAAAATTATATTAGGATTATTGGAAATGGCTTCCTCTAATTGATCAAGTCGATCAATTTCAATTTCAATTCCTATTTTTGGATAGGATGATCGAATAGAATCAACAGCCTTAGTAATAGAACCAATTGCTGCTATGTGATTGTCTTTTATCATCGCCATATCCGAGAGATTAATTCTATGATTCCAGCCACCACCTGTATGCACTGCATATTTAGCTAAGGTTCTGTAGGCTGGTAGAGTTTTGCGAGTATCTAAGATTTTCAAATTTGGATATTGAGTAACTATAGCGTGAGTACTCGAGGCTATACCTGAAAGATATTGTATCAAATTTAAAAGAATCCGTTCTATCCGAAATAATACCCTAGTATTCGAATGAATTTCAGCAATCACTCTATTTGGGAATAACTCAGACCCATCGGCAACTTCAATTTGGAAAGTAAATTGATTCTTAAATTTAAAAGCTAATGCTTCTAAAACGCCTATTCCACAAAGAATACCTGCATCCCTAGCAATCAGACTAGCCTTACTTTGGTGGTCTTTTGGAAAAATTGAATCAGAAGTAACATCTCCCATGGGAGCATCTTCTTCTAAGGCGAGGTCAAGAATGGGAAAAAAATCTCCTGCTTCCAATACAGAAATAGGGGTCGTATAACCCCTATTTTCTTCAAAAGGCACGGAAATGAATTTCTCCCTTATTCCTCGGTTGGCTCTTCTTCTAATATTTCTTCTTCGGTTCCAGTCTTACTTGAATCATCCTCAGGACCATTCACTGGCTTACCGACTTCTTCTTTTTCCATTGTTCCAGATTCTTCCATATTAGTTGAATCTTCATCTACGGTAGGCTCTTCCATAGACTCTTCTGAATCTTTTTTGAATGGAGATCCTATAGGTCCAGTCTTAGGTGGAATGTAAAGGACTTGGTTTGGATAGATTAGATTTTTATTCTTAATCTTAGATTTGTTCGCTTCATAAATTCTTGGCCAAAGTCTTGGGTTTCCATAATTGGATTTGCTTTTTGCAATTCTCCACAAGCAATCTTCTGGATCTTGCTTTCGAACTTTGTATTTAGACCAACCAGCTGCAAGTTGAGCATCATCCGAAGAAGTTGAACTCTTGTAAGTAGGATTACTTTTTGCAGAAGCCTCTTTGTTCATTGCAGATCTATTAGCTAGCGATTGTGGAGTAATTTTTGCAGTCTGCTCAACTACTATTTCGCCTAGACGAATCGCTTCTTCTGACTGACGGATAGAATCTTCGTATTTTTCTTGAGAATATAAATTTCCAGCAGAAGCTAAAGATTCATTGGCAGCACCTAGATTTTCTCTAGAGTTCTCATAAGATTTTCTTGCCGTTTCATCTGATTTGGTTGCTTCTTCGTTAATTTCTTCGAATCTAGCATTCGCATCTTCTACTACTTCCGTAGCAGTCATATTGCGCTCTCTTGCATAATTCTGAATAGATTCTGAAAGCAATACTCTACTTTGTGCTTTAGAAGCTTCTATTCTTTCGTAAGCAGATTTCAAATTCCCATTATCAATATCTGTATAAGCCTGAGCTAGGTTCTCACGTTCTTTGCGAGTCTTAGGATTTGGCCCACCCATGTAGCTATCAACTGTATTTAAGTCTTCTTCCACATAACGACCACTTTGCTTTAATTCAGATTTGCTGCTGATTGCAATATCTTTGGCCTGGGTTGCTGTCTTTTTAGATTCCAAGAATTTAGTATAAGCTGTTTCATAATCATCGAAGGAAGCTTGTCTGAAATTAGATTTCTTGGTTTCATCTTTTTCTTGGATGTAATCTCCAAGATTTTTATCTGCAGTTTCTATAGCTGCATCACCCTCTTTACGAAGTTGGATCGCTCTATCAAATTGCTCCGGAGCTAAACCAGTTGCAAATGCTGCGTCTGCTGCATCTATTTCTTTTGTAGCTTCTTCTCTAGTTTTAGTAGCAAGTTTAGGAAGGGTTTTTTCTAAGGCATCATTTGCTTTGGAAGCTGCGTATTCTGAGTTCTTCTTTGCCTCTTTGCTATTTTCTTCAGCTGCTTCTTCATGAGCTTTGAAAAGGGATTTTTTAGCTTCAGCAAGCTCATCGGGAGCATAATCACTAGCTTGCAAACTCTCTGCACGTGCAATTTGTCCGCGAGCATTTGCCATCTCTTGGATAGGCAATTCACTTTTACAAGCTACAAAGGTAGTGAGAACCAATAGGGAAACTACCAAACTTAAAGTTTTGTTATTTTTTTTCATAGAAACTGACTCCAACAAACCCCCAGAGGATGGGGGTGGTATAAGAAATGTTATTTATTTAAATGCAGAAACTGCATCGTCTTCATTATCAAAAATTTCAAAGAAAGAAGTAAGTTTTGTTAGCTCAAACACTTTTCGAACAGAACCAGAAACATTAATGATCTTCAATCCACCTTGGTATTTCTTCAAATTAGATAAACTGGAGATAAGTGCCCCAATACCTGATGAATCAATATAAGATACTTTCTCAAGATTGATGATAATACAATATTTTTGTTCTTCGATTAGCTTGGCTATTACGTCCTTAATTTCGGGAGCGTTATAAAGGTCTATTTCCCCGTTAATGTCTAGGAGGATGATATTGTTTTTTTCCCTTCTGGTGATCTCCATGCGTCTTTAGAAACTCCTGTATGAATAAATGATATGCTAAGCCTATCCTTAACAATTAGAATCAGTTAAGGATATTGAGTCAACGATTTAATTGGAAGAATTGTATAAATTTTTCCATTCTGTGGAAAATTGGGGAAATTCATCTGTAATGATGGAATTTCGTATCATTTCCATAAAATCTTTCATGAATTGTAGATTATGAAAGGTAGAAAGTTGTAGTGCAAGGATTTCTTTTGCCTTGTGTAGATGGCGTAGATATCCAAGGCTATAGTTTTGGCAAACCTTGCAATTGCATTCCTCATCGATTTTGGAATCAGAGAGTTTGAATTTTTCATTTCGTAGATTCAACTTCCCTTTTCTTGTAAATACCTGAGCATTTCTTGCATTTCGAGTAGGAAGCACACAATCAAACATATCAATTCCATTACGAACTCCATCTAAAATATCCGGAACAGTTCCTACTCCCATTAAATAATGAGGTCGAAGTGGATCCATAAATGGCGCCAAACTTTCTATCACCTTTATAAACCACTCTCTAGGCTCACCGACTGATAGCCCGCCGATGGCAACTCCTGAAAAAGGAAGAGATTGTATTTTTTCTAAGGAAAATTTTCTGGAGTCAAGATCAAAAGCACCTTGCGAGATTCCAAATAATTGAGAAGTAAAAGCTTTTTCCTGCCAATGACGTATTGAGTTTTCTGCCCATCTATGCGTTCTATCCAATGAATCTTTAATTCTCTTGGTGTTACTGTCATAAGGAGCGCAATCATCCAAAACCATCCAAATGTCAGATCCAATGGAATTTTGAATGTCTAAAACTTTGGAAGGTGTAAAAGTATGGTGAGAGCCATCTATATGAGATTGGAATTTTACACCATCATGAAAGAACTTAAATAAACTAGCTAAGGAAAATACTTGGTATCCACCACTATCAGTTAACATGGCTTTGGGATAGCCCATCATTTTTTTTATCCCAGCAAAATGATCAAGAACTTCTGTGCCTGGCCGTAGGTAGAGATGATAGGTATTGGAAAGTATGAGTTGGTAACCTAACTCGGATATGTCGTCAGTTGAAAGTGCCTTAATCGTTCCTTGGGTTCCTACTGGCATGAAAATGGGAGTCTCTATAGTCTGCCCCGCTACCTGCAAGGTACCAGTTCTGGCAAAACCAGAAGAAACCCTTTTCTTTTCTTGGAAGATCACTGAGAATTTTTCTTATTATGGACACAGGTGGGAGGACTGTCGCAGATCCCAAAGATATTCAAATCATGCCCTGTAATAGAAAAGCCTTTTTCACGAGCAGCTTTTCTTTGTAATTCTTCAATTTTTTCATCCATGAACTCTACAATTCTTCCACATTCAACACAGATGATATGATCATGGTGTTCATGACCGATTATATGTTCATAGTATTTGTAGTCCTTGCCAAAATTATGCTCTTGCAAGAGACCAGCTTCTACCATAATCGAAAGAATTCTATAAATAGTTGCTTTTGATATCTCATCTCTACGATCCTTCAACTCTTCTTGTAAGGACTCTGCTGTGAAATGATTGTGGATTGAAAATATTTTCTCAGCAACAAGCATTCTTTGGTTGGTAATCTTGAGACCTTTCTTCTTGAGATAATTCGAGAAAGTCGTCATCTCCATGGATGTGTCTTCGTGGATTTCGTAAGTGCTTTCTTCCGACATAATCTACTTCTTTTTCTTATTCTTATTCTTCAATATTCTTAGCAATCGAAAAATACCAAGCTCTCTCTAATTCTTCTGCCATTTTGACTGCCATGACTCTAGCCATACGATCTTGAGCTTGGGATTCTGATTCTCGGTATCCCAATTGTCTTGAGAAAAATACCCGACCAGGAACCTCATCTCTTTCTAGGGCAATCTTCTCTCCCGTGTCCGCTCTTTGCAATTCCATCTTGCAAACAGAAAACATTTCTGATGTTAGATGTTGGTCTCCTGTATCCATTAAATCTCCCACCAATTGGTAGTGAATGACTTCCCCATAGATTCGGTAGGCTGCTTTAAATTTATCTCTTGTCTGGATAAATCTTCCTCGGCGATCTATTTCTGCCTTAAGATACTGGCCGATTTTGGTGTGTAGAGCAGGAGCATAACTTGCATTTCTAAGATTTTGGATATAAACTGTTCGTTGGCTATCAGGGATAGGTACACCCTCAATCTTAGGAGGTCTTCCTGGTTCTCTGGTGAAATAAGAACACTGTAGAATGGGGAATAGGAAAAATACTATGAGTATACCAAATCTGCCCCATTCCTGTGCTTTCCGAAAAAAATTCATAAGACTAAGCTCTTCTATTGCTTAGCATTGTCAACTAGCTGAACAAAGACTTGACCTTTTTTAAATACAGTACGCAATCAATCCAATGGCCTTACTGCAAAATTTTTCAATACTAAAACTCAGATTCTGCCTAGAAAAACTAGTTTCCCCAAGACTTTCCTTTAATCTTCCCAGCATTGTTTTACTGATTTTTATTATTTTTTTTGCACCAAAACTTTCCTCCCAAGAAGTTCAGTATGAAGAAATACGAAAAAATATGGGATGGCCGCTCTCATTCTTCTCACCCATTTCTGGAACATTTTGCGAATATAGAAATTACAATATGCATATGGGAGCCGACTTCAAATCCTATGGTCTTAATGGTCACCCCATACTTGCAACCTACGATGGTTACATTGAGCATATTTCTCAATCGAAGAAAGGTTATGGAGTCTCACTCAATATTAAATCACCATCGATTGGAATCAAAACTAAATATGCACATTTACATTCTTATTTAGGAGCTGATGGACGATTAGAACTTCTTAGGCAATCTATTCTTTTGCTTCTTGGAAAAGATGAATACTACTTCAACCTTCCTAATAATACTTTCCCTGTCAAAAAAGGAGAATGGATTGGGCTAACAGGTGAATCGGGAACAGGAGTTCCTCACCTTCATTTGGAATTTCGAGATGATAAAGGATTTATCAATCCTTTGTATTTTTCTGCTTACCATCATGAAGATAGGACTCATCCAGAAATTTTAAAATTAATTTGGGAGGACTCAGCTAGATCCTCTGCTCTCGAAATAAAACCAATCAAAAATAAAAATGGAAAGTTCATACTACCAGAACCAATCATATCCCGTGGAAAAATACGAATCAAACTCGGTGGATATGATATGATCCGTTCCCGAAATAAAAACAATGTCTTCGCTTTTGGACTTCTCCAAGAATCCAAATCAGATGACGGAAAGGAAAACACATCCCTTTACAGAAACCAGTTTCTCTTTGTGCCCTACTCACAATCTTCCAATAGGCAAGCCTTTTATGACACGAATCGATCCTCTCTTTCACCTCCTGTATACTATTACAATATTTATGATTTAAACCAAGACTTCAGCATCGATACGAGTAAAATGAAGTTAGGTGAGAAACAGGAATACATAGCCTACTTAGAAGATGCCAGTGGGAATCGATCAGAATTGAGAATTCCCATTGAAGTGGGAGAGATTGTAGAAACTGAATCGATAGAAAAGCCTCCTATCAAAACCGGCACTATCTATATGACCCCAGACAAACAATTGCAATTGGACTTTCGCAAGAATGAAACCTATGGCAATGGATTTCCTGTTCTTAGTAAAACAAGCTGGGAGGATGAAGGGATCAAAATTCCAAGTGGATTAACTCCGATAAGTGAACCTTATAAAATTTCTGTGCAGAATTTCAATTGGAAGGGCGAGGTCGAGGGTTTCATTAAGACAAGCAATAAGCCAACGGTAAAAGAAACTTTGTATTTCTATGACTCCTCGATTAAGCGATTTTCATATGCTTGGTCGAAGCGAACAGCTGATGGATTTCAATTTCGAACCGCCAAACTAGGAATTGTTGGAGTGCTAGCGGATAATTCCCCACCCTATGTTTCGTATTCTTATGCCTTTTCCAAAAATATCAAGCTACCCAAGGCATCCAATCCTAGGCTACTAGAAAGAACTTATTACCTAGGTGATTCAGGATCAGGTTATACGAGTTCCCCAGAGGTTTATTTGGATGGGGAAAAGTATCCATTTACTTATGATAGTGATAGAAAAGCAATTCACATCTCTATAGCTAAAAAAGCATTCCGCATGAAAAAATTTCTCTTACTGGAGATCAAACCCAGAGATTGGGCAGGCAACATTGGTAAAACCTTTACTGAACTACTAAAAGCAGAAGATTAACAATAAACAATAGTTTATAAGAAATAAAATCCAATAAAAAAGGCATCTTCGAAAAGATGCCTTTTAGTAATCAATTTCGCTAACTCACATTAGCATAAGATCTATCTCTCGACTGAGGTAAACCTTGTGATCTCTAGAACTGTATAAACTGATTCTTGAGAGCTTAAATTCAAGAGAGCTGAATCGCCAACTGCCTTACCAATTAAAGTTTTGGCGAGAGGCGCAAGATAAGAAATAATATTCTTACTAGTATCCGCATCCCAAGTTCCTAAGATAGAGTAGCTAATTACTTCCTCTGTATCATTAGATTTTAACTTAGCAGTGCAACCAACTCCGATCTTATCAGCTTTGAAGTTAGAAACATAGTCTTCAAGAACCAAGGCATTTTTCAATTCTTGGTCTAGCCTCTTTATAGCTGCTTGGATCTGAACTTGTTTCTCCATAGCTGCCTTGTATTCAGCGTTCTCTCGTAAGTCCCCTTTCTCTTGGGCTTCTCCGATATCACGTGAATTCTCAGCCATTTCAACATTGATCATATGCTCAAGCTCAGCTTTCTTCTGGTTGATAGCCTTACGAGTAACCAAGAAATGGTTAGGTGGAATCTTGGAGACGATATCATCTTCGTCTTCTTCTTCCATACTTTCATCTTCCCACTGAATGTTGGTGTTGATTTCAGAAATGATTTCTAGCATTCTTTCTTTCTCTGCATCAGAGATGTAAGGAATCTCTTTGTAAAGCGCATACAACTTTCTAGCGTATTCATCATCGCCAGTGTCAATTGCTTCTTTGAGAACGTCTTGTGCATTGCCCTTCTCAATTAAAATTCCCTGAGCTTGGTTCTTTAGTTTATTACCTTTTGTCTCAATTTTATTAAGCGGTTTCAAAATCCTAAGAACACGAAGAACTAGATCACTCAATTTAAAATTAAGATAAGAATAAGACTCTGGAGAATTTAAAATCGCTTTCATAATCCAAATGAATACTTCTGGAAAGGATTTTGCTTTCTGGCAGATCGTATCTAGAAAATGGTTAAGCTCATTGATCTTCCCTTTTTCGTGCAGTAAACTCCAAACATATTTGTTTACTTTAACAGGAACTTCAAAGAGTATCGACATGAAAATATCAATAGAATCAGGATGATACTGAGCGATTAAATCAACCCAACCCTTCTTCACTTCTAACATAGGAATTGCAGAAGAAAGCTGAACACATTCATCCTTAGATAATGACTTTATAATTGCTTCAACATCTTCTGGCTTTAGCTTACGAACTACTTCCACTTCTGGAATCGCATCTGGGTTATTTGCTTTTTCTCTAAGAAAAGGCTTAGTAAAAGTATCATCTAACTGATCTAAGTATAAATACGCAAGAATCTTTCTAGTATTATCCTTAGATATTTCTTCTTGGTTGTATTTCGTATTAAAATGTTCCGCAGCACCTATCGCTTCTTCTGGATCTTTAATCACCTGAAGTGCGATATCTAGTTTCTTAAAAATATCTTGTTGGGCTTCATATTTTGCAATGAGTTCGTCAGAAAAAGTGATTTGTTGTTCATGGTAGTTCAACTCATCTTTCTTCTTAGGATTCATTCCAATATTAGGGTCTTGCTTTAATGCTTGTTTAGCTTTCTGCCACCACTTAGACCATTCTTCCGCTTTGATAAATTCACCAATCAGCTCTTGCTTAAGATCGCCAGTAGTCATTACATTGTCATAAGACTTCAACATATCTCTAATAAAGCCTGCTAGATCATTTTGGAAAAGTTCTTGGATCTCTTCCTTATTCTCATAGTAGCGAACCCAAATATGCTCTTGTTTAAGAGGTTTGAGGGAAGTAATCGCCATTTGGATAGAGAGCTTGTGATTTTTCTTATCACGGAAATCTACGTAGATTGAATCTCCATTTTCAGAAATAGAAACAATCTTACCAACTCCCCAGTTCCTATGCATAACATAGTTGCCAGTATCAAATACAATATTTCTTTCAAAATTCGTTAGACAAACTTTAACAGGCTTTCTGTTATTTCCTAAGTCAGAAATTTTGAGAAAGTGTTCCAAAAGGGAGTGGTCGTTGTATTTCTTGCGGTAAACTCGGATTAGTTCTGTTCTTGCTTTTTGAGCAGTTGGCTCATGATCAAGAATCTTCTTTAAGAAAAGAATAACCTTATCCCAATCTTCTAAACCTTTGTAAGGCTCAAGGATAGGATAAAGAAGAGTAGCTAGCCTTTGCTTTTCACGGTGGCCAAGAAAAATTCTTTCTATCTTCTCTATGAAAAGAATATCGTCATAGCTATTGGTAATGATGATTGGCCAAATTTCTTCTAAAGCTTGGAAGTTTTTAGATTTTGCAAATTCTTCTATCGCTTTCTTTAAATAAATGATCGCTTCGTCTTTATCTTCGTCTAAGATCGAGAGAGCGTATTTCTTTTGTATTTCTGGGTTTTTACGATCTAGTTTGGCAAGCTTTTCTAGGACAACTTTAAGCTCTTTGTTTTTCTTGAGTTTTTCTAGAGCTTCTGCTTTATAACGTAATGCAATTTTATTGTTTGGATCGTATTTTGCAATGTTGTCCGTGATATATTCAATGATCACCCATTTGCCGTGGCTTCTGAACTGCTCCAATAAACTCTTCAATTGAGGAGTTTCTTGCAGAGAATTCACGTCCTTGATTAAGGAAATAATCATGAGCAGGTATTTTGCAGAGATGCTTTCTGGGTGCTCTGTTAAATGTTCTTCTATTTTCTCTTTGGCTGAATCAAGACGATCAGAGGTTTTGTAACCTTCGAGAATATCATCGTAAATTTTAAATTTAGAAGCAGGAATAGAACCTGCATCCATTCTAATATAAATTTCTTCATTGAATAATGAGGTAAGTTTGTCGGCTTCTTGAACCGATTTTTCAGTATCTACAGTAGTAACATCAGACATTTATGTCAGTCTCCCGTCTTTTCTCGAGGTTCCTCGAGTTTTGTTTATTGATTTATCCATGAAGGCCAGTTAATTGCGAGGGCGTGCCTTATCTAATAGCTCTTCTTCCTATAGTAAATCCTTAAGTTCTTTTGTAAAGAATAAAAAAACCCCTAGATTTCTAGGGGTTTCAACCAAATCCTCGGGAAGTTGAGAGGATTTAAGGGTTCAGGATAAAAATTTTGTCAATTCTAGTGATTGAAAACTTAGGCTTATTGGCCGTTGTTTCCACCACCGTTGCCACCACAATCGCGGATTTTTGATCCAGTATTGAGTGCCCCTGATTTTTCGAGCATTTTCTCTAATTTTAACTTATTGTTACAATCTTCTTGGTCAAAATCAAGAGTTGCGCCATCGAAGTGAACTTCGAAAGTATCTGAGAGAACTCTAAGTTCATCAAAGAAAATATATACTAATTCTTGTGAAGTAGTTGGTTTCGATCTTAGTTTGAACTGTTCGAATACCAATGTCTTGATTTGAGGATAGGAATCTACACCCTGTGGAACTCCGACTGGAATTTGCACAGAAAGAGGTCTCCAACCTACGAAATCAACTGATCCAAACTGGAAAATATGGCTATCGCCCTTCCAGTCTTTGAACCAACCTTCTAGATTGTATTCATTTCCACGTCCACAGACCCAAACCGAAACTGCCTTGGAAGAACCAGGAAGCTCTAAACCATACAGTTTTTCTTGTTTTCTCTCGTTGTTGGAGTCAAGATACGGTTTACTTCGAATAATTTCATATTCTTTGGTTCTGGGAGGTCGAATGGATACAACATTATGACCAGGATACATGAACTGGAATTTTACACCCAGAATCTTGGCATTTCCCGCTTCGACATTTTTCACATCGCCTGGCTTTCCTGGGATTAATTTCACCTCACGGATCACCTGTGGTGCCGCTTTTGGATCATTGAGGACAGGATTATATGGTGCATTTTCATCATATTTCATGTCACCATTTCCATCACGATTCTCACCATCTTTGTCAGTGAATACCTGCCAGCCGTAGGGAGCCTCTCCAGCCGGATTATCCCAGCTTTCGATTGTGATAGCACGTAGTTCCATGGATGAAATATCTGATCCAGTAGCTGTTTGAACACCCTTAGAGACATTGTAACCTGCAGATGCAAAGCCAATGAGTCCTAGAGAAATTATGGTAGCAGATGAAATTATGCTAAGTTTCAAATTTTCTTTCATAATACGACCTCTTACCAATTGTCCTTGATTTCAGAACCAGGGTATTTAGCTTCGCTACGATCTGTTCTTAGTTCAAGATCATCCACGTAGAAATAGAAATCTCCCCCTACTTCATGGACATCACTTGTAACAAAAAGAGAAACAAAGTGAAGATTTTTATCCAAAAGCGCAAATCTTGTGCTCTGTGGAATAAATCCTGGAATAGTCGCTGTCATTTTTCTCCAACCGAAGAAATCTAAGCGACCTAATCGAACATTATGAGTATTTTGCTTGTAGTCTCGAAATTTTGCAAATAAAGTATGTCTGTACTTGCGACCGAGAACCCAAACGGACACTTGTCTCGCCTTACCTTTGATGATATATTCATGTGGTGGAGACAGTTCAACACGGTCAAATCCTCTTACATTGAAGTAAGATTTGACACCCAAGAAATGGTTTTTATCTATTTGATCGCCACCATTGTCTGGAACTGTATTATCATCGAATACATCTTTGATTAAGCCTCTTTGAACCATTTTTAAAGTTTTAGTTTCGCCTAGAGGTGTTGTTGATTTCACCCTCCAATCTTCTGCTTCTTCAAAATCATCCAAAATCAGCCTTTTTAACGGACCATCATCTGGATTTTGCGTACCAGCTTGACCGCCACCTGTTGGACCACCTTGGTCACCAGCTGCTTGAGCAAATAAAATATTTGCAGCCAACAACATAACCAAGATCACGAATAAAGATTTGAACTTCCCCATGAGACTTTCTCCCATCTATGATTTTCCTGAACCACTTCATCAGCGATTCTATTTTTATTTTTTTTATACGAATCAATCTTACGATCAATTCCTTTTTTAGAGGAAAAACCTAGCCTATTTACTACCCAAGCATTCTCAGATGAATCAGTAAATCTGTTTTGACTTTTCTTCTGCTTACTAGCTAATATCGGAGAAAAATGAGGGAAAATTAGGGATTTAAAAAAAAATCCTTCAATGCTCAGAAAAAGGGAAAAAATCTAAGAATTGACTAGCTTAAATATTTTTTATAAGATTCAAATAAATAATCCCCTAAAACTGAACTGCGTTCTTTTATTTTTCCTCCAAATATAGTAAGGAAAAGCCTTAATGCTTATTTTATAAGCAAAATAGTACTAATCTGTCTATAGAATCAGCAAAAGATTGGCATTCCAAGGCATCCCAAGATCCATTTTTTTGGCACGAAACTTGCAGTATAATAGGTAACTCAGAATGAGGAGTTAAATATGAATACGAAAGAAAGAAATAGAGAAAGAGTCTCAGCGAGTGAGATGAGAGAATTCCAAATTAAAGTTTATCAAAAAAACGGAGAAGCAGAATTCATTCAATGTTTTATCAAGAATATTTCAGAATCAGGGATGGCTGGTTTTGTTACAGGAACTCTAGACTTAAAAGAGTCCGATTTAATCTCAGGAGTGATCGAAGGCGAAGACTTTAATATCAAAATTCGATACGAAGGAACTATCTCTTGGGTAAAAGCAGGAGTTGATTCGATACAATTTGGAGTGACTTTCGCAAAAGAAATCATGCTACCAGATGTGTTAATAGCAAGACTTATGGCTGTAGCATAAGTTTTAAGTATAAAGTTTTTTCAATCCTACAATACTCCATCCGAGAATCTTTGGGCCCGTCCATAAGGACGGGCTATCTTTTTTTTAAACAACAACCGATAATTAAATCATGGCAATACGTCATCTTATATCATGGAAAGACTGGTCAGATTCTGAAATAGAATCTCTATTGGATTTTGCAATTTATGTAAAAAAACACCGTGTCTTCTTCGCGGGTCATATGCATGGACGCTCCCTTGCTATGCTCTTTCAGAAAACATCTACTCGAACTCGAGTTTCCTTTGAAGCAGGAATGACGGAATTAGGTGGACATGCAATCTTTCTAGATTGGATTGCATCCAACTTTCAATTGTCAGACATAGACTTCGAAGCAGAATACTTGTCTCGAAATGTCTCTATCATCATGGCTCGTTTGAAAAAGCATGAAGATCTCTTAACTCTACTTAGAGGTTCCAAAGTTCCGCTGATCAATGGCTGTGACAATTTGTATCATCCCTGCCAATCTTTAGCCGATATACTTACCATTTATCTAGACACTGATAAGAAGCCGAAGGATCTAAAGATTGTATATATAGGAGTTCACAACAATGTGGCAAACTCTCTCGTAGAAATCACTGCTGCTCTTGGAATTCACCTCACTTTAGTTACTCCCATTGCCAAAAAAGATTCCATAGCCGTCCAAGCGATTGAAAGAGCAGAGAAAAAAAAAACCATCTCTTGGGAAAAAGAACTTACTCCAGCTATCAAAGATGCGGACTATATCTATACAGATACCTGGGTTGATATGGAATTTTTCAATGATCCAAACTATTCAGAAGAAAAAGAATCACGTATAGAAACTATGATGCCTTTCCAGATCAATGCAGAACTTCTCAAACATACAAAGGCAAAAGTTATGCATGACATGCCCATCCATGCAGGCTATGAAATCACAAGAGAAGTTGTGGAATCAGGAAGATCAATCATATTCAGCCAAGCTGAGAATAGACTCGATGCTCAGAAAGCAATTATATTGGAACTGTTGGAGAAATCAGAATAGCGAAGTGCCTGCCTTCCTCGCGCCCGGTGGCCAGTTGGGTCTGCCAAAGTCGCTGCGGAGGAAGTCAATCGCAGAGGGTTGTGGTTTAATGATTTTTTTTTAGTTTAGAGCAGAACAATCCGTCCTCGAACGGGTTAGTAAGTTAATAATAATAGTTAAATACATTGGCCAGCGATGTCTATCAAAGTCGCTGCGGTGGCAGGCGCGCAGCTTCGTTGTTGTGATCTTATGATTTAGCTTTGCTCTATAAGCTTGCCAGAAGAGCTCGCCAGTCTTCGCTTTCGGGTGATCCTGGTTTTCTTTTACCAAAAAATTGGACAATCAGTTCATCTTCCTCATCATAGACTTCTATAGATTGGACATCACCGTCTATAGTAGGTTTGTTGACCCACCATACTTGAGATATTTTATCCTCACGAAGATGAAGATTGAATTCTTCATCCATTATATTGACCCAAGGGCCTAAAATTTTTATATTGTGGACTAGCCCTGTATGGATTTGAACTATTCCTGGATTGTAGTTAAAAACCATTATAGAAACTTCCTTTTCAGATGCTTTTTCAAGTAGAATTCGAATATCCTCTACTTTCATTCGTTTGGTAAATTTACCTTCTGCAAGCTTCATTGATTGCAATCGATTGATATTGTATTTACGAAGCAAACCAAAGAACTCATGGGTATCTTTTAATTCAGACCAGGCTTGCAGAAATCCATCTACTTCAGTTTGTATTGGATTATTTAGAATAATTTCTTGCTTTATTTTTTGTTCAACAACAAGTTTGATTTTACTTGTAAAACGAAAATTTTCAACAAGATCATCAAAAGCATTGATGTCACTTTTATTATTTAAATGTATTTTGTGGATTGCTGTGCCATACTTATTGAAAAATTGTAAACTTCTCTTGGTATTCCCATCTGTATTAGCCTCAATAATTGCCAAAGAATATTTCCATTCTGAGAAAAAAATTCTAAGATCGATATCTTCCCCTGCGATAAGACCCATCTGACCCATTAAGGAAAGTTCACCATAAACACCTTTTCTTTCATGAACACAAAATTCATTTCTAGAGAGTGCCATTACATAACCCAGATTTTTTACTTGTGCAATAATATCAGATGGTTTCTCTTTTAAAATGATTACCTGTGGATCTTCCGAGTCAATATCAGTTAATATTAGTTCCAACTCAGAGACTTTTAACAATTCTGCGCAATCTTTGATGCGAAGTTTTTGGTTTTCTAACTTTAATTCATTCCATCTTTCTTTGAGGCTTAATTCCCTTTCTTGTTCTTTATTCATTTTTAACTCCTTAAAATTTTAAATCTTTTATAATTTCTTATCTTATTCACAAAGAAATGCTTTCTGAATAACCACCTACACGAGCAGAACTATGTTGGAAAATATTTGCTTGAATTCCAAACACATCCTCTAATATATCTTTCCTAATCACTTCCTTAGGAGTTCCATCACTATGGATCTTCCCATTCTGTAAGACAAGGACGCGATCTGAATAAAGCCCTGCTAAATTCCAATCATGAAGTATGCAAAAAATGGAATATCCAATATCTGCTAGATGACGGAGTATTTTCATTATCTTGTGTTGAAGTAGAACATCTAGGGCATTCACTGGTTCATCTAAGAATAGAGCGCCTTTATTAAATTCTAAATTCCTTTTCGTGGAATGCTTTCTAATAATATCATTGTCATAATCTTTTTGTAACTGGCAAAGGACTCGTGCAATCTGAACTCTTTTTTTTTCACCACCTGATAATTCTGAATAAAATCGATATTCAAGATGAGTAATGTCCGTCAGCTGCATTGATTGATAGATGTGTTGTTTATCTTCGAATTTATTCTTTTTATAAGGTGATCTTCCCATTTCTACTACTTCAAAAACACGAAGCGGGAAATTAATAAGCGATTCCTGGGGGAGAACTGATCGATTCTGGGCAAGTTCAATTCCAGTCATTGCATGAATTTCTTTCTTCTTTAAAAGAACCACTCCAGAATCAGGTCGCATTTCACCTGTCAGTATTTTAAAAAGAGTAGATTTCCCTTCCCCATTACGACCTAATAGAGTAATCAATTCACCTGAACTTAGATTTAAATTAATATTTTCTAAAATTTTACGCTTTCCATATTGAAATGAAATATCTGAGGCTTGAATCATCCTTCCTCCTTTATTCTTCTGGACAAAATGTAGATAAAAAGAGGAGCACCTATACCTGCTGTTAGTATTCCTATTGGTAACTCACTTGGAGTGACTAATATGCGTGCAAAAAAATCACTCAATAAGAGTAAAAATCCACCTAAAATTGCTGAAGCAGGCAGCAGAAAGAAATGATTAGCTCGACCCCAAATTCTAACAATATGCGGTACAACAAGACCAATGAATCCAATAATACCTGTTACTGAAACAATAGCCCCTATTGCAAGGCAGACTATCAACAATACGAGAATTTTTAACCTTTCCGTGTTGAAACCTAGATGGAAGGCCTCTTTCTCTCCCAATAAAAATGCATTCAATCCCTTGGCCAGAATTGGAATAGAAATATACAATAATAAAACAAATGGAAAAATTACCAAAACAACTTCCCAGCTCGCTCCAGAAAGTGATCCAAGTCCCCAAAATGTAATTGCTCTTAGCTGAGAATCTGAGGCTAGATAATGCATTAGTCCCATTAGTGAACCAATACCTGCATTGATACCAATCCCCATTAATAGCAATGTCAAAACAGATATTTTACCACTACGCCTAGAGAGAAAGTAAACTAGTATTGAGGTAAATAAAGCTCCAAGAAAAGAAAAAATCTGCAAAAGGAATAATTGATTTATCCATTCTTCCATAACTACAATAGCAAAGCTTGCAAAAAGGGCTGCTCCAGATGAAATACCAATTAATCCTGGTTCGACCAACGGATTTCGAAAGATTCCTTGAACAAAAGCCCCTGCGAGCGCCAAGCCACTCCCACATACCAAGGATAATACCAATCTTGGGAGTCTTACCTTCCAAAATATTTGGGCGCCCCAGTCCGCAGATTCAGAATTCGTTCTAGCAAATTCTCCCATTACATCCATCAGGTGAATGTCTACAGCACCTTGAGTGAGGTATAAAGGAATCATTAAGATTAATAGAGTTAATATTATTATATAGAAGATCAGCTCTTTCATTTCGAAGATTTTTTAATCTTTATTTGCAACTCTTCTAAAGCTGAATCCAATCTGCTTGAAAATCCTAATAGTAAAAGATCATCCATTGTAATTATATTAGGTCTTTTTGATTCAGGAATTGCTTGAAAGCCGGGCAGTTTCCAAAATTCTTTTTTTCCTCCCAATGCTTTAAGAGACATGTCCGTTAGTAAAATAACATCCATTTTGTTCTTTAATAGTATTTCAGGTGTTAAAGGTTTAAATCCAGAGAATTCTGAAATATAGTTTTCAGCACCAGCTAACTCAATCATCGCAGATCCAGATGTTTCCTTTCCAGCAACCACTATCATATTTCTGCCACGAGAAAACACCATTAGCACTTTTGGTTTAATTTTCCATGGAGTATTTTTTTGTAGAGTGATCACATTTTTATGTATGCGATCTATAATTTCTTGAGCTACCTTAGTTTCACCGATTGTTTCACCTATTAGTTGAATTCTATCCAATGTAGATTGCAAACCTGGTTTAGAATCATGGATCAATACTTTAATTCCCAACTTCTTCAATCTATCTAAGGTTTCAGGTGGCCCTGCTTCTTCGGTTCCTAATACAAGATCTGGTTTCAAAGATAGAATTCCCTCTAAAGAAAGAGATCTTTGGTAACCTACTTTTGGTAATTGATTAGCTTGTTCAGGAAAATACGAGGTTGTATCTGTACCTACTAATAGGTTCTGAGCACCCAGTGAATAAATTATTTCAGTTAAAGAACCGCTCAGACTGACTATCCTTTTCGTGTTTTCCTTAGCTCCCAAAGGAATGATAGAAAAAAGTAAGCCAGCTATTAATAAACTATAGCATCTGTAGTTAAAATTACCTAAAGGCAGAAAAGGATTCGATCTCATTTTTAAAATATGCATGTATCCATAGAGAATAAATGGCATTTTCTGTCAAATCATTATTGATATTGATTCTCATTTGCATTTATTGATTGACAGATTCAGCAATCTTCAGACATGGTTCTATTGAGAATCGTTCTCAATTAATCAAAGGAAACCTATCATGAAATTTAATCGAATACTCAGCTTAACGTTCTTACTAACCTTAAGTTTTTGCGGCAAACCATCATCCAATTCTGATGAAATGAACCTTTTTGCCCTTTTAGCCTTGGATGCTTCAATTAAGCAATGTGAAACACAAATTGCCAGTAGCAGCAATTATTCTAAAGAAGAGCCTATTGAACTTTGTAAACCAGCAGCTGGAGAAGGGAAACATTTTCGTTTCGAGAATGTAGGTATGACATCTAATAATGGGTATCTGAATCTTCTAATTGGATATGGAACCCCTACTCCATCTTCAAGTACAAGCACCTGGCCTCAAGCTGCAGGTTTTGGTGGTGCCCTATCCCCTACAACAACAACGGATGATGGAAGATGGAGGGTATTTTTTGGAACAAGTTCAAGCTGCAATCGATCTTGGATAGTCTCACGATTTAGCGGAGATAATGGGAGTAGCAATTTAACCACTCAAGATCTATTTACTACAACTGCTATTTCAACACCTACTTTTTCAGCTGCTTCTTGCCCTGGAGGTGCGAATCAAGCCACAGGTATCTTTGGACCATCAACAATTTGCATGGACATAACAAAGGGTTTGGTGGGCTCTTCCCCTAGAATAACAATTTGGGCTACAGGAATTAATAGTGCAAACTGTAACGACATTAGTACTTTAACAAATGAGACAAAGATCTACGAGAAAAATAATTGGACTAGCCTAGTTCCAACAAAATCCGATCGAAATTTCATCTACAGAGACAATGACGGAACTTCCTTAACGAAAGTTGTAATTCGATCAGAAACTGCAATCAAAGATTAATTAATCTATTAACAATTATAAAATCAAAAATTGGGCAAGGAAATTTCTTTGCCCTGAATTAGGAAAAAGAGAATTCATGGAAAAAGTAAAATATATAAATATTTTAAAGTTAGTATCAATTTATTTTTTAATATTGGGGTGTAATTCACAAACTACATCTTCTGATGAGGATGTAGCACTTGCCTTACTGCTGCTAAATACTGATGCGACTCAATCTGAAAGCGGGAACTGCTCATTACGTGAAAATGGTGTAGTAACATCTGGCTCTCCACTAAGAACTCAAGTCAATGCTAGTTCAACTAGATGTTGGATGCTAATTAGTTTAGAGAATAATGGTATCCAAATAGCTGGAAATGAAGCTAATTGGGACCTTCGTTTTCGTAGATTCGTAATAGGAACGAATAGCGGAACGAGTGGATCAGGACAAAGTGCAGCCTGTGACACTGGCTTAACAGATTTTAACGTTGTGAATGCTGGCAATAAAGGTAATTGCTCATCCAATTCAGAATTCATTATTGACTCTATACAAACACAGGAAGGCGCAGGTTTTGCTGATGTAAATGACAGTGCTAATTCAGTTCTATTCAATTGGTATTCGTATAACAATACTGTTTTAACTGCTAAAACAAATGTGTATATTATACGTGGATCCAATGGAATTACACTCTTCAAATTGCAAATGTTAGATTATTATAGTGCTGCAGGGACTAGTGGTTATCCTCAATTTCGTTGGTCTCGGTTATAGACTTAACGCTAGAATTAAGGAAAAAAATATGTCAACATTTTTAATAGAAAGAAAGCTCTGGTTAATTTGTTTTTTGTTTATTTTGCCATATTCCATGGTAACAGAATCATTAATTTCTCAAACAAAAAAGGAACCTAATAAAGACCCAAACTTATCTAAAAATACAATAGAAGAAAATATAGAGGAGGATGAAGCATGGAAATTCAAAGAGGAAATGATTACAGTAACGGGATCTCGGAGGAAGAAATTACTCAAGGACAGCATAGTGAAGACAGAAGTTCTCACGAGAGACGATTTGAATGCGATGGGTGCAAGAACCGTTGCGGACAGCTTAGGAAATGTTCCGGGAATCGAAGTAAGACCAGCCCAACCAGGACAGAGAGGTGAATCAATACGTTTGCAGGGATTAAGTGCTCAAAATGTTTTAATCCTAATTGATGGTCAAAGAGTAACGGGAAGATTTAATGGATCTATTGATCTAACAAGATTTAAGGTAGAGGATATCGAAAGAATTGAAGTAATTAAAGGTGCATCTTCTGCCTTATATGGATCTGATGCAATAGCTGGGGTGATTAATATAATCACTCGTGAAGCAAAGTCAGCATACCAATCTGATTTCCGTTCACTTTACGGAAAAGGAAGAGAGCTTTACTATGGGTCAGGTGGAGAGTTTAGAAATTCTGGTTCAGTAGGCATCAAAGAAGATTTTTATTCCACTCATTTTACAGCAGGTTGGCATCGAGGAGAAGGCTATGATCTTACTCCTGATTCTAGCCCTGGTGCAAAAAATAATAGATTCCAGTCTCAAAAAGATGGATATGACCCTAGTCCTGTTAATCTTTCCAATCTGAACAAAGCAGCTTTAATCAGAACAGGAAGAACTATAGATCTTCCTTTAGAAAGTACAACAGGAAACAAATTCCAAGATCTAAATGTTATAAATCGAAGTATATTTAATTTAACAGATGATACATCATTATCTTTAAATGGTATATATAGATTTTTAGACCAGGAAGCAGTGGATGCATCTCCTCCTAGAAGAGTTTTTGATAGGAGAAACCAAACTCATGATTTTATGGGAGCAGTTGGTCTAGAATCTGCATTAAATTCAAATACACATTTGAGTTTAAATACTAACTATTCTAGATTTGAAGATAAATTTACATATGACCAAAGGAATTCAGATGAACTGGATAATATCGAATCGCTACTAAGTAATGTTTATGAATTTAGATCTCGAATTGATCTTAGTCATATGAAGGATCATACACTTTCTATTGGTGCAGAAGCCTTAGCAGAAGATATTCGATCTCCTCGTATACAAGCAGATTGTTCTAGAAATTTTCCAAACTTTTGCATTAATGAATTAATCGATCTTCCTGTCGCAAGAGATAGTGGAACGGCAGCTCGACAAAGAAATGCAATTTTTATCCAAGATGAGTGGAAGGTATCTAACAAATACAATTTCAGTTTAGTTCCAGGCTTAAGGTATGAGAATGATAGTATTTTCGGCAACCAAACAATGCCTAAACTATCATTTCGCTGGGATCCAACAACCAATCATATTATACGTGGAAGTACTGGATTAGGTTATAGAGCTCCAAGCTTTGTTGATCTTTATTATAATTTCCAGAATCCTGGTGCGGGGTATCGTGTTACGGGAAATGAAAACTTAAGACCTGAAATTTCACGAAGCTATAATTTGGGAGGTGAATGGATTCAAGGAAAGTCTTTTTGGATTTCTTGGAATCTATTCTATAATAATATAGATAACTTAATAGGTTTTAGATTGCAACCCGCAAGAGATTTATCTGGGTTGCAGGTATTTCAAACTTCTAATTTTGAAAAGGCTGCAACACAAGGATTGGAATCAGCAATGAATTATAGAATCACTTCAAGATGGACATCTTCCCTTGGCTATACATATACTGATTCTAGAGATAAAATAACAAAATTACCCATTGAGGGAGTTGTATTTCATCGAATCAATGCTAGCTTACGATATTTTCATGAGAAGATTCGAACTGGATTTTCCATTTTTGCAATCGGGTTTGGAAAACAGCCATTCTATTGTGAGCTGGATGATTTGTACTGTTCTCCCGAACTGGGGACTCTTAAAAATGAAATCTTTAATCTTCTTCCCAGAAACAATTCTATCCAAGAATTTAAATCTACTCTACCACTTCCATTACAGGAATTCTGTACTGAAAAGAATATTCCCCTTTGCAATAATGAACCAGTCTATGGTTATCGGATGGTAAATTCTTATACGAATCTAAACCTTAGAATTCATAAAAAAGTAGGTGAGCATATGGAACTATTTGCTGGTGTTGATAATATTTTTGAGGAATATGATTTAGTGTACAATCCACAAAGACCAAGGTTTTTCTATTTTGGTGTAAATGGAAGTTTTGTAAGTGAGAAGTAGAATTGCTTTCGGTAGCATTCCAAATAATTTTACTCGTAAGATCTTGAGATTTTAAAATCTCTGAGAAAGGTAGAGCTAACATTAAAATGAAAATGAATGCAAATTTCTTCATGACAGAAAAGATCATGAATTATATATTTGAAAATACTTTCACTATAAAATAAATCAAAAATAACTTACTGGTAATATCCACGGTGAAATTATGTTAGAGCATTATCTATTCGAATTTTAGCATGATCCAAGAAAAGTCTACGCTTCATTGTAAAGGCAAGTCCTTTTACTGAAACTTCTGCTTCGACATATTTAGATTTCTTCCAGAGATCTACTCCTCCGTGCTTTTTGTGCTGTCTTAGTTAACATTACTCGCCTCTTGAGGAAATTTTTTAATGATAAAACTAGCTAAATTGGAATCCAGTAAACTTAACGGAATTGCATAGAGCAAAATTGCAATAGGAAGTACATTCATATTCCATGTTACAATCCACATCAAAACAAAACCAACAAACCAAGAAATAAAAGTAGTCTGAAGTAAAGAAAACTTTGTCGAGATAATGAAAATTGAAATGGCAAAGCAAAGAGACCATAGACCCCAGACAGCGCCATTGATAGGCTCTGAGGGAAATACAAGTCCAAGTGTATCATAATGTCCTATCCAATAGGATTTAAGAAAGTATTCATTGCGCACAAATTCAGATATACTGATCCAAATAGTTGCCAAAAGAATTGATAGAATTGTTTTTTTCATTTTTTAGGATCAACCTTTTATAGTTTTTACAAATTGATGAAATCTTATTTTTTGGCAAATACAATTTACTTAAATGCTTTGAAAGTAATGGGTTTATTTTTGAATTTTATGGAGAAGTTATTTTAATTTATTCTAAGTTAAATAACTGCTCTTTTTTAATAAATATTTGTATGTTTTTCCACGATCAGTTGAAATTTTTATGAATGTATCTTTTCCCATTTTTTTATCTAGATACATTACCAATCTATAATTTTTTATTTCATTGTAATCCACATAGTTGGCTGTAGGCTCGGAATATTCTGAATAAACATAAGCTAGTCTGAAAGGGAAAAATGAAACTCTTGAGTTACCTGAATATTTTTCAAATCTTACTTAGTCATAATTAAAGAAAAAGTAACAATTCGAATTATTAGAGATAATATTCGTTATGCCTTCATTATATTTCATCAGTAAATCTATCTTTATTAATTCTAAAGAATATCTATTGATATCAGACTTACATAATTCATATTTCCTTTCCTCAGTATCATTTATTAATACGTTCTCATCATCTAACAATTCATTAACTTTTTCGTTATAAAAAAAGTATATATCTGTTTCTATCTTGTTGTATTCATCATACAAAAAATTATACTGTATTAATGAATATTTATCATTATCAAATATAAATCTCTCTGAAGAACTGAATGATAAGCAAGAAAATTGTAAAACTATTGAAAATAAAAATATTTTTTGCAATTGTATGGAGATTCTTTCTATTTTTTTCATCTATCTATCCTAAGTATTCAAAAATGATCTCATCAAAACAATTTTATTTTGCGATGTGTAATTTCGTAATTGACTGATTCAACGAAAGATTGTTCCTTGCTTATGGAAAGAGATTTTTATCGGTTCAAATTGCTAAGGCTAGTATTTGAATTTATGGAACAATTTCTTAAATTCAAATGGAAATACTAACTAATTTAGAACCCTTACTGAAGACCTTTTGGTACATTGCCCTTCCAACGAGTCTTATTTTTCTCATTCAATCCATCATGACTTTTTTTGGAGCGGATTCCTCTGATGGATTAGATACCGATTTTGATGGAGACTTAGGAACCGGGGACAGCCCCTTTCAATTATTTTCCTTCCGAAATTTAATACATTTTTTATTAGGTTTTAGTTGGTCAGGAATTTCCTTTTTCCCAATTATATCAAATCAGATACTCCTAATCTTGGTATCATTTGTTATTGGAATTCTATTTGTATATTTATTTTTCTTGTTAATGAATCAGGTTAGGGGTTTAGCAGAAGATAACACATTCAAAATAGAAAGCAATCTAAACAAGACAGCAGAGGTCTATTTAAGCATTCCTGAGAACAAAACAGGAAAAGGAAAAATATTGATTAGTATCAATGGATCATTTCGTGAATTGGATGCAATGACTGAGAAAAATAGAATTCCGACTGGTTCTGTTGTGAAAGTATTAAAAGTAAAAAACAAAATCTTGCTAGTTGAGGAAATTTAACAAAACATTATGACAATATTATACATTATCGTAGCCGCGGCAGTTGTATTCTCTGTAACAATTTTAGCCTTAGTATCTAGATATAAAAGATGTCCCTCCGATAAGATTCTGGTCGTCTATGGTCGAACAGGTGGAACCTCCGCAAAATGCATTCATGGTGGGGGAGCTTTTATCTGGCCAGTAATTCAGGATTTTGCATTCTTAGATTTAAAGCCACTCTCTATTGAAGCCAACCTAACAAATGCACTGAGTAGACAGAACATTCGAGTTGATGTACCTTGTCGATTTACTATCGCAATTTCTACTGAATTAGAGAGTATGAACACTGCAGCCGAAAGATTGCTAGGCCTATCTCATGAACAAATTCAGGAATTGGCAAAAGACATTCTTTTCGGACAGTTAAGATTGGTTATTGCTACTATGACGATTGAAGAAATCAATTCCGATCGAGATAAATTTCTAGAAAATATTTCTAAAAATGTAGACAGCGAATTAAAGAAAATTGGACTAAAGCTAATTAACGTTAACGTTACTGATATTAAAGATGAGTCGGGATATATTGAAGCCTTAGGAAAAGAAGCTGCCGCAAAAGCTATTAACGAGGCAAAAATCAGTGTCGCCGAACAAGAAAAAATCGGGGAAACAGGAAAAGCATTAGCTGATAGAGAAAAAGATACACAAATCGCTGAAACTCATAGAGACCGAGATGTCAAGATTGCAATTACACAGAAAGATAAAGAGATTAGCATAGCGACAGCAGTTAAAGATGAAACAATAGGAAAAGCGGAAGCTAGCAGAGATACTAGAGTAAAAATTTCCGAAGCAAATGCCATTGCCATCAAAGGAGAGAATGAGGCAAAAATTGAAATTGCTAATTCAGAAGCACTTCGAAGGGAAAAGGAAGCTGAGTCATTGCGAATAGCAACTTCAGCAGAAAAAGTCCAACAAGCAAAAGCCTTAGAAGAATCTTATGTTGCAGAACAAAAAGCAGAATTAGCTCGTTCTGAACGAGAACGATCTACTCATATTGCAAATATTGTAGTTCCTGCAGAAATCGCAAAACAAAGAACAATTATAGAAGCCCAGGCAGCAGCCGAGACCATTCGAGAAAATGCGAAAGGGGAAGCGGATGCAATCTATGCTAAAATGGAAGCAGAAGCAAAAGGACTTTTTGAAATTTTAACCAAACAGGCACAAGGTTACATAGAAGTCGTAGCCGCAGCAGGTGGAGATCCAAATAAGGCCTTCCAATTGCTACTCATAGAAAAATTACCTGAACTCATTCGAACTCAGGTGGAAGCTGTGAAGAATATAAAGATAGATAAAATAACTGTTTGGGACTCTGGCAATGGACAAGGTGAAAATGGAAATTCATCTACAGCGAATTTTGTCTCAGGACTAATGAAAACTGTTCCTCCACTGAACGATCTGTTCAATATGGCAGGCTTAGATCTTCCCACTTACCTGAAAGCTGCGGCGGATAAAGAAGCCAAGAAAGAGGATGAAGAGAAAAAATAGGTGTACTACTAATAAAACTAATTCATTAACCTTCTACCCTTTTACAATTGACTGCCTTACAAAAGCTTTTTCTTCTTCCAAGCTGGCAATGTGGCGATGCAAGGATGTCATTCTACACACAGACAAAGAGAATGTTAAAGGGTGCAGAGCGAAAGTTGCGAACTACAGTCCTTTTCAAAATTACTGAGAAGGACAATCCATCCTCATAATAGCTTAATCCTTTCCATTAATTAGGAAGGGTGTTTTTCCATCTGTGATTATTACTTTTGCATTTGGAGATTTTGCTAATTCATTGAAAGCCTCAATGCTTCTGAGTTGAATGATCTCAGGGCTTAATCCTTGCGAAAGAATTTTCTGAGCTTCCCGATTTCCTTCTGCTTCAATTCTACGTCGCTCTGCTTCTAGCTTTTCCTGACGAAGAATATATTGCATACGCTCTACATCTTGTTCTGCTTGTAACTTTTGCTCTACAGAAGATGCGAGACCTGGTGGGAGAGAAATGCTTTTTAATAGAACAGATTCTATGACTACACCTCGATTTTGCAATAGGTAATTCATTCTCTCTTGAATCTTTTTTTCAATTTCGTAACGCTTACCCGAATGCATATCTTTAGCTAGAAAATTAGAAGTAACATCGGCAGCCGCTGAACGAAAAACTGAAACTATGATCGTCTGCTCATAACCTTCTCCAACTTCAGCAAGTAGTTTGGGAGCGGACTTTTTAATAACATGATATAAAATAGATATCTCGGAAAGTATATTCAATCCCTCTTGGCTAGGTAGAGATAATTTAACTTCAATATTTGTTGTACTTATAGGTGCTCTCAAAATAGTTGTGCTAAGAAAATTATAAGCATGTATACCTGGATCAAGAACATCATTTGATTGCTTACCAAAATCTCTTCGAATGCCTACAGTTCCTTCTTGTATTATTGCAAATGCACAAGAAAAATGAGTTAGTATTATAAAAGTTACTATAATTTTTAATTTTACCATTCTAAAAGATTAGACGATATTCTAAGCTTTCAACTATTATAAATCAGGTTCAAACATCTGTATTATTACTCTCTTTCCTGCTGATCTGCTGTGATAATTGGATTTCACAACTGAGGTTTAGGATTCTTTTATTCTTTTTTAAAATTAGACTTAGAAGAGATTATGGCTTCCAACCCCTACTATAATAAATTCTATAGCCTAAAACCTTTTGCAATTGACTACCTTACGATGGCTCTTTGCCCTTCCCAAGCTTGCAACCTGACAGCGGAAGGCAGTCAATGGAGCTACAGCCATATTTTCTAATTGTCCGCTCATTTCACCGCTTAGAAATGGTAAATATCTGAAATATTTTACCCTGAGGATAAATTCATGGCACTAACGCACCCACAAGACGCCCTATTCAGTGGCGAAAAACCTTTTCCCGTAATCCCATTCTGCGAACATTTCGCTGGTTCTGAAAAACTCATCACCAAAGCTCTCGAATTGCAAAATAAAATGGGCGGTCGCTTCGACATCACTATGGACTGTGAAGATGGAGCAGAAACTGGTAAGGAAAAAGAACATGCGGAAATGATTGTTCGCGTTCAAAATTCTGAACTCAACCAACACAAAATGTCTGGTGTTCGTATCCACGACCATAGCAATGCCTATTGGAAACAAGATGTTGACATCATTGTTCCTGGTGCTGGTGAAAAAATTGCCTACATCACAATTCCTAAGCCGACTAAAGCAGCTCAGGTAAAAGAAATGATTACTTATATCCAAGATGCGACTAAGAAAGCAGGCATCAAAAGAGAAATTCCTATTCACGTACTAATTGAAACTCACGGAGCTCTATTGGAAGTGGAAGAAATCGCATCTCTTCCTTGGATGCAAGTTGTTGATTTTGGTTTGATGGATTTCATATCTGGCTACCACGGTGCTATCCCTGCTTCTTGTATGAAAAGCCCAGGACAGTTTGACCACGAACTACTAAGACGTGCTAAAGCAAAAGTTTCTGCAGCCGCTTTCGCTCATGGAGTTGTTCCTGCACACAATGTAACATTGGACCTTAAGAACCAATACCAAACTTATGCTGATGCAAAACGTGCTCACGATGAATTTGGATTCTTAAGAATGTGGTCCATCTACCCAACTCAAATCCAATCTATCATTGATGCTATGCAACCTAACTTTACTGAAGTGCAAACTGGTTGTGACATTCTAGTGAAAGCGCAGGATGCAAGTTGGGGACCAATCCAACATGATGGCGACCTTCATGACAGAGCAACTTACCGTTACTTCTGGGAACTGATCCAACATGCAAAACTTTCTGGAACAAAACTTACTGAAGAAGCCGAAAAAAGATTCTTTAGCTAAGGACATTTCCAAAGCTTTGAAAAAGTTTAAAAAGCTCTCTAGCAATAGAGGGCTTTTTTTATAACAATAACAAATGATTGAAATAACAGATTTATCTGACTCTCGAATCAATGCTTATGCAAACCTTAAGAAGCCTAAAGACCTTGCAAATTATTTTATAGCTGAAAATGAAAAGGTTGTGCAAAGACTTTTGACTTCAAACTTGATCGTACATTCTGTATTTGGTACAGTATCTGCAATCAATCGAAATCTAGATTTCATTCAATCAAAAAAGATTCCAGAAGAGAATATCTATGTAGCGACAAAGGATTATTTAGAAGAGATTGTCGGTTTTTCTATCCACCGTGGAATTATGGCAGAGGCAGAAATTCCTGCTAACCTACCCCTTTCTGAACTAGGTAATCCGATCGTCATACTTAATCGAATCTATGATTCAGAAAATATCGGTTCCATCATTCGAACAGCTACTGCCTTTGGAATTAAGGATTTAATTTTCGATAAGGAATCATCACATCCCTATCTTCGAAGATCAGTTCGTGTGTCCATGGGAAATATTTTTGGAATGAGAATCCACGAATCAGAATCACTACTAGTTACTTGCCTCCAACTGAAAGAAAATGGATTTACTCTTTTGGGTGGGAGTGCAAATTTCTCTCATCCGAATAATGTGTCCGCTTATGAAATAAATTATCCCAAATCTTGGGCATTGATTCTGGGAAATGAAGCCGAAGGAATATCCGAAGCTCTGGAAAATTCTTGTGATACATTGATCCACCTTCCTATGGTTGAATCAGTGGATTCCTTGAATGTTTCGCATAGTCTTGCCTCCCTGCTCGCAGTCTGGAAATCTAGAAATTAATTTCATTCTCATGAATAAGAAGAAGTTTTATAATGATAAAATCAAATTTTATCAATAATCAATTGATTATTGATTGATTCAATTTTCCTGGAAGACATATAATATTTTTTAACTAAAAGACAATTCTTAGTTTTCAAGTAGGAAGATGTAGTCATAACTTGAATAACTGAGCAAATGGTGAAGCGATGACGATACGAGAGAAATTATACAAAATAGTTTTTGAAACAGATACTAAAGCAGGAAGAAATTTTGATATTTTTCTACTTTGGATCATTCTAAGCAGTGTCGTACTTGTAATGTTAGATAGCGTTCCAAGCTACCATTTACAATTCAAACAGATTTTTATTTCGCTTGAATGGATTCTTACTATTATATTCACTCTGGAATACATCATAAGAATTTTCATCAGCCCAAAACCTATTCGTTATATTTTTAGTTTCTGGGGTATGGTTGATTTGCTTTCTATCTTACCTTCCTTCATTAGCTTGATTGTGACAGGTTACCATTATCTTGTAATCATTCGAATCTTTCGTCTGCTTAGAGTCTTCCGAGTACTAAAGCTTGCTAGATTCACTAGCGAGACACATGTATTGATGGAAGCCTTAGTTGCAAGCTCTTACAAGATCAGTATATTTCTTACAACGGTATTAACAATTGTAACATTTCTAGGAACGATTATGTATGTTGTAGAAGGTGGAGAAAAAGGATTCACTAGTATCCCACAAAGTATCTATTGGGCTATCGTAACAGTTACTACTGTTGGTTATGGTGACATGGTTCCCAACTCTGTTTTGGGAAAATTCATATCGTCCTTTGCGATGATTATCGGGTACGCAATCTTAGCTGTTCCCACCGGAATTGTTACTATGGAAATGACTAAGGTTAGTAACAAGTTTAAACCTTGTACAAATTGTAACTCAAAGAATGATTTAAATGCTAATTACTGCTCACATTGTGGAACGAAATTTTTGGAATAAATGATCTAAGTAATTTAAATTTAAATTTAAATTGAAATCACAAATGATAAATCAATAAGAAATTCTTAAATTAAATTTATTCCAAGTAAAGTAAATTAATAGTTTAGCGCCCCGGATCGACTGAGCGCCCTCGTCGAAGGAGAGCCGGAAAAGGCGCCCAAGGATTTACGAAAAGATTCAATGCATGCTTTTTCCGCACACCTAGTAGCCTTTGTTGTGGAGATAAACTGTTTATTTAGGCTGATTTTTTAATACTTTTTATTATAGCTTGTAGAATTAATACTTGCACTTTTTCAAAATTTATTCTATTTTTTCCTAATCACCTTCAAGGAAACTATAGAAAACTATGAAGAAATTATTTTACATTCTAACACCAATATTACTCATTTTACTTTTTATACCCTGGTATTTTTCATCCTTAGTCCTATATCCTCCTGTGAATTGCAATCCTGAGCATCATGTCTTCTGTGATACACCTAAAGAACTTGGTTTAGATTACGAAGAAGTACAAGTTGTAACAGAGGATGGGATCTCGCTTCCGAGTTGGTTTATTCCAGCAATAGGTTCCAAGAAAGGAATAGTCTTGGTTCATGGACATGGGGGCTCTAGAAATGAGGGTCTTCGTTTTGCAAGCGCTTTGAACAAGGCAGGTTTCAATCTACTCTTACTTTCATTAAGACGAAATGCTGGAGAATTCGCAAGCATGGGATTCCATGAAATAAAGGATGCAAAGGCTGGAGTAAAATTCCTATCTGCAGATCGACAACTTGACTCAATCGGAATCTTTGGATTTTCTATGGGAGCGGCAACTTCAATCATCACAATGGAAGAAGAACCTCTTGTCAAAGCTGGTCTCTTCAGCTCTGGTTATGCCTCAGCTATGGACGTTTTGTCCGAAGCTGCGAATAGAGATTTTGGTATTCCCTATTACCCACTTATTCCTGTTGTTCAAGTTTATCTAAATGTTCGTGGCGATATGAATATTGAGACAGTTCGTCCAGTAGATAAAATTGGCAGCATTTCTCCTAGGCCCATTGCAATCTTTCATTGCAATAAGGATGATTATGTGGATGTCTCCCATTCAGATCGATTGTTTAGCAAAGCCAAAGAGCCTAAAGAAATTTGGATTCCTATTTGTGAACGTCATGAAAGAATCTGGAATAGCCACAAAGACGAAGCGGAAAAGAGAGCGGTTGGATTTTTTAAAAAGAATCTTTGATGCGAATGGATAGAAGATTTTGCAATTGATTCTTTTCTGATTTCCATTTCTTACAGATTCCATAGCCATCAGCTATGATAGGGTCTTGCTTGCAAAAGTATCCCTCTGGACATGGAATAGATTCCCAACCTCCACAAACCAAGGGTTCTGATTGTTCGGTAACTATAGAATTTGGATATGGTGAATTATACGCATCTTGGAAACTTTTTCCAATGTTGAAATGTATAGACAAAGGAAAAATGATCAGGAATAGAAGAATAAATACTGGATTTTTCATTTTATAAACATTTTGCATAATATAAACAAGGTTTCCATCCACTTCTTGGACTCAAGAAAATCTTAGAATTCAAAGGATTAATTTTCTTTTTACAATGCATTGCTAATTTTTCATGGTTTGTATGATTGCAATTGCCGAAAAAGAAGGCCAACGGGAAAGAATTTTATTAGAGAAAATTCTTGATAAACCTAGTCAACATGCCCTATTTCTAAATACAATTTCACTAATGGAGCATATCGGCTCACGCAAAATTCTACTGACTCAATCCAATGCGCATACAACTGAATTCATACTAAGACACGCATCTGAAGAAGCAAGACATGCGCTTTTCTTTAAGAAGAAAATTGAACTCATCATTCCCAATTCGCATTTTGGATACAGTTCCAACGAACTTCTAGCGGGAAGCTCTGCGATAATTTATTTCCAAAAATTAGATGCTAGTGTTCGCAAAAGTATAAGAGATATGGATCTATCTAATTCTAAGAGAACCTATCTGAACTATTTGTACACAACCACCGTAATTGAAATTCGAGCAACGAAATTGTATAAAATCTACAATGAAGTCTTAAGCGAGAGGAATTTTGGATTCCATCTCAATGGTCTTCTTGCAGAAGAAGAAGGCCACCTAGCAGAAATGGAATCTGAAATTGATAGCTTGGATTCAAATTGGAGTGAAAGACTAAACAAACTCCTAGAACAAGAAGGTAAACTCTATCAGAGACTCTGGAGAAATTGGGAAGAAGCTATTTTCTTCTAAAATGTTCTTGCTCTGTTTGATTTGGTTTAAATTTCTTGTTCTTATCCACCTTATTGAAATTAGTCCTAGCAGTCTCCAGATTTGATTGAATTGACTTTCTAAGAACCTTATCATTTGCACGCTGAGCTAGAAAGTCTTCCACTCTTTCAGGAGTTTTCTTGTAAGAAGACTCGGTATAGCTCTTAACAGAAATTTTACGAATTGATTCATGAAGTTTTGTATCGTCAATTTTTGTTTCTAAGAAGCTCGTAATGCTAGGATCATTGTAGTTGGAGAGAAGAGCAACTGCCTTAGTGCGAACATAGATCCGAAGATTGGTTTCTTCCGAAATGGCAATCAAGTATGGAGTAGGTTCTGCTGCGATTTTCTCGATAGAAATTCGAAGACTTTCCAATTCAGTTTCCCTAGATTGAACTAGCATAGTTCGAATAGTATTTAATGTATTCGAATCCAAAGGAGCTGCATTTAGATTTGAAAATTGCATACAAAAAACGATTAAAAAAGCAGATAACAGACTTGAGATCTTTTTTTTAATTTTTGTTCCCTTTGATAATATGAATGAAGGATTTGAAGTTCCGTCAGTTGATTCATCTGCTTCCAATGATTTTAATAGATATTTTAATATTTTCATGTTTGTTTCCTTAATTTTTAAAACTCAGTAGCTGAGTGGATTCATCCGAATGATCCAACCCTGTTCGCCTGTTAGTTGCGTTTGAGAAGTAACACCATCTCCTGCCCAAAACATTAGATTGTTTGCTCCCGAATTTGTGAACCATGTACCTAAACATTCATCTATATCTACAACCCCGTTTGTATTTACATCTCTAGACGAGGAGCAAGTTGGTGTATCGATCAAGGTATCTTGGTTATAACGTAAGGAAGATGTATCCGCTGAATTTAGTCCAGATCTCTCAACTAGATGGTAGAGTCCTAAGAAATGTCCTGCCTCATGTGCGATAGTATCCCCTAAGAAAATCTGATCGGCATTGGACAATACGTCCCCAACACTACCAGAAGACCTATGCGCTTCTAGGAAAACTATCATACCCGCTTTCTTTGTACCTGTAATTCCTGGTAGCCCTGGGATTCCCGATGAAATTCCTAGAACTCCTCCCACTTGAGACTCATCTTTAGTTATATAGATGTTTAGGCTATTTGCATCCTGCGATGAGCCAGTATTTTTATACAACTTACTCAAGGAGGATGTTACTGTTGCAGTATCATCCGAAAGTTCTGCGATGGTGAGGTATTCGCTATTATTCAAAACTGTTGCTGTAAATTCAAGATCAACTTTAACTGTGTCTTGGGCATAGATAGCCTTCATTCGATCAACTGCTGTCTGTAAGCCTGCAACAGTCTGTTGATCGTAGGATCCATCGATATAGATCAATCTAATATTCATTTTTTTACGAGTAGTCCATACCTTTGATAGTCCACTCAAATTATCAAATCCTGTTATTGCTATAAATTCTCTCTCTTGCAAAGTAGAAGTATGGCAAGCCCTAACTTGGTTAACAGTCATACTTGGAGAAGTTGCGGGTGCGTTCACATCATATCTATAAGTTGAATTGTCCACACTTGGTAGATAATTAAAATTAGCTGATGTAGACCAAACACTAGAATTTGAATAAAAAGAAGTATTATCACCTCTTGGAACCATAGTAGTTGATGATGTGACACCTAAATTGTCACGGAATGAGATAGGTGTCGGCGTTCCACTATTGTACCAATAAGCAAGTATTGGTCGGTAATCATCTTCAGGAGTTTGGTAGGGATGATTTTGATCCATATGAATGATTGCCGAAGGATTTTGCTTTCCTAATGAAATATTTATGAAATTAGAATAATACAAAGTTTTTCCCGATCCATAGAAATTTGCTGCGGAATTACTTAAATTGGCAGTAAAATTAGAAATATCAAAACAAGGAGCTGTATTCTCTACTCCAGTTCCCGAAAGTTGGATTGTATAAGTTCCCTCGTCAGGATCATCACTTTCTATCACTAAATTGGCTGAACTCGATCCGCCTACCAAAGGTACATAATAGACTGAGATCGATTGGTATGATGATATTCCTACAGAAGCTGATGGTTGAGTAAGTACGAAAAAATGGGAAGCATTGGTTCCTGAAATAGCAACTTTAGGGGATCCGGTGAGATTTAAAACTTTATTTCCAACATTTCGTATCCTAAAATTATTATAGATTTCTACACCTACGGTTGTAGACCCAAAATCAAAACTTGATCCACTAAAATAATTAACTTGTATTGAATCTGAATTCGTTACATGGATATCTGGAATTGTTGGGATAGATGTCCCTGTTAGATTTAAAATATAAGATGATTCATCTGGATCATTACTGGCTATTGTAAGTGTGGCAGTTCGAGGATTTCCATTGGATGCTAGGGATGGATTGAATCTAATAGAGAATGTGGTAAATGAACCTGCAGTTACACTTGCAGTTGAAAATGCAGTTAGTGCGAATTCCGAAGAATTAGTTCCTGAAATTGCTATTTTAGGTGTCCCATTCAAAGATAAGGAAGCATCTCCTAAATTTTCTATACTAAAAATAACCAAACTTCCGTTTGTATTTTCAGTTACAGATCCAAAATCATAAGTTGATCCTGTTAAATAATTCGTGCTCAATTGCTTGACATTGATATCTGGAACAGGAGTTGGTGTTGAAGTTCCCTCTAATAAAATTGTGTAAGTGCTTTCAGTAAAATCGTTATTAGCAATCGCAATGCTACCTACCTTACTCGTTCCTGAAACAACTGAGCTTGGCGTAAACGAAATTGTGAAGGTAGTTGTTGCATTAGGTGCTAAAATTCCAGATGGAAGATCAGGCTGGGTAATGGTAAAATCTGCTCCGTTTGTTCCAGATTTAAAAAGAAAATTAGGATTGTTTGTTAAAGTAAGATTTGCGTTTCCTTCATTTCGAATTGTGAATGTCACAGTTGGGCTAGTTGTGAATTCTTGTCTGGATCCAAAATTATAAGTCGAACCTGTAAGATAAGTTGTTCCATTTTGAGTGATCGTAATTTCAGGTTGAGGTCTTGGAGTAGCGGTTCCATTTAAAGTTATCTGAAAATTTCCTTCATCCGCATCATTATTTTGCAAAGATAAGGTCGCTGACTTTTCAGTGTTATTTGAAACACTTCCTGTATCGGAAGGATTAAACCTTAAGGTAAAAGTTCTCGTATCACCAACAGCCAAATTGCTGCCATCAAAACCTCCTACTATAGTAAAATCAGCTGAATCAGTTCCCGATTTAGATAATGCGTTAGATCCTCCCGTGAATGTTAGGGGAGCTGAGCCAATATTGCGAATTGTAAATTCTACTGCATTTCCTAGAGTTTCTTCTTGTACATTTCCAAAAGAATAAGTAGATCCTGAATTCAAATTTGAAACTTGAGTAATTTTAATTTCAGGCTCAACAGTCGTTGTTGAATTTCCATAGACGGAAATAGAATAAGCTGAAGTATTATTAGGCCCAATTACGCTTAGAGTGGACGAACGTAATCCCAAAGTCTTAGGTCGAAAGGATACAGATACAATGTGTTCAGCACCTGCAGCAAGACTTGAAATAGTATCCTGAGTTATAAAAAAATCTGCTTCCGCTATTTGGATTGTTGAACCTGAAAATACAATTGCTTCGTTTCCGACATTTTTCACTACAAAGTCCACATTGGGTCCATTCGTGTTATTCACTCTACCACCAAAATCGTAATCACCACCGGACGAGATTAGGTTCCCATTTTGGCGGACCTCGATAGAAATTGGTTTTGGCCCGTCATTCGTAGCTTCTTCGGAGGTAACACTTGCTCCGCCAGTTCCTAAAAGAGCAAAAATAAAACTTAAATTAGAATCAGATCCACCACCCCCAGCACCAAAACAGGCCATTTGCATTGAGCAAACTAATCCTAAAGCTAATCTCTTAAATACTGTTTTCATTTTCGTTTTCCAATTTTTAAATTTCTTTCACCTATCTTAGCATTCGACTATAGGCTAGCATCTATACTACTCTAGGTTTTCAGAGAAGTCGCCTCATTCTATAATTTGATCCCTAGTTTTGGGAAAAATAATTAAAGTGTAGGAGATTTAACAGGGCATAAACAATTGCAAACATAAAAATAATAAAGAAATATTTTTTTACCTAAAATAAAATATTTCTGATTCCATAACTTTCGGGTATTTGGAAAATAATCGAAAAATTAAGGCTCTAGTTTTCGATCTAGAAATATGAAATTTCTAAGAAAACCTACACGCTAAACATTGAGCAGTTCTTGGAAATTTCTATATTGCATTTTGATAAATTGAAGTTGGTGAACTCTGATTAATACAAATCTAAGGTAAAATCCTAACTATACCTCTGCTCGCATTTCCATCATAGTTTATAAAACTACCACCAGCCAAGATCTTTCCATCTGGTTGGATTTCTATTGCATTAACATCAACAATAGGAGCACCAAACCCAATACCAATTACAAAACTGGTATCCAAGGTTCCGTCCGCATTCAATCGAGCAATTTTTTGCCTTGCAGTACCATCATAATTAGTAAATCTACCTCCAATTAAAATCTTATCATCACTTTGGATTGAAACTGTATTTATAATTTCTCCAGCACCAGTAACACCTGCCCCTGAATTTGCAGTAAAGGTAGGGTCAAAGCTACCATCCGCATTGATACGAAATATATTACTAACTACATTGCCATCATATGTTGAAGCTCCTCCCACAATCACAATCTTGCCATCGGATTGAACCGCTGCCTGATTGAGATTGAATTGAGCTCCAGTTCCTGGATCAAATGTTGGGTCAACTGTTAAATCTGCATTCAATCGAACAATCTTTCTATATTTTGTATCCCCTGCAAAATCGGTAAATGCTCCAACTAATAAAACTCTTCCATCTTCATAAACGTAAGAACTTCTTATAAACGTTAAACCTCCTGGCCCAGTCCCAATTGGAAATGGAGTATTAATGGAACCATCGTTTAATATTTCAAAAACTGTTGTTGTTAGAGTTCCATTGTATTGGGTAATACTAGTTCCATTTAGGAGAATATTATTTGATGGGAGATAACCTATTGAATAAATATTACCATTGGAACCAGTTCCTGGATTGAAGGTAACGTCGAGGTTCCCATCTCCTAATAATCTTGCAATCCTACTTCTGGGTGTTGCACCAACAGTTGTGAAATCTCCAGCTATAAGAATATTTCCATCCGATTGAACGTGTACATCTCTTACCGCATTGTTTAAATTCGGGGCAAATCCTCCATCGATACTTCCATCAGAATTTATTCTGACTAAATAATTTCGAGTAGTCCCATCGTAGTCGAGAATATTACCTCCTAGAATAATTTTCCCATCCGATTGTATATCGATAGAATCTACTCTATTTGTAACGCCAGATCCAACATTAAAAGTGGTATCCATTGTTCCTGGGGGAAGATTGTTCACTAGTAGATCAAAGGTAGTTGTTGTATTTCCAACAGAGTTGGTTGCTGTAACTGTATACGTAGCATTTGCAGATGTTATTATTGGAGTTCCTGAGATAACACCAGTCGTTGTATTAAAGCTCAATCCAGTTGGCAATGCGGGAGCAATTGCAAAAGATGTAGCGGTTCCTGTACTAAGACTTGGTGTATAGTTTGGAATGGCTTGGCCATTTCGGAACCAGTAGGGAGAACCAAAATAAGACAATCCTGCAGGCGCCTCTTCCACAATTGTTAAAGTTAATATAAAATTCGTCGATCCAATGGGATTCGTTGCTACAATTGTATAGTTTGTCGCAACAGATGTCACTGTGGGAGTCCCTGAGATCTCACCGTTTGTTGTATTGAAGTTCAATCCTGCTGGTAGTGCCGGTGCAATAGAATAACTTACTACAGTTCCTGTAACAGTAGGCGAAAATGCAGTCACAATTAATACATTTTCTGTAAGTGTTATCGGTGATCCCGTATAACTCAATCCAGTTGGTGGATCTGTATTGATTTCAATAGAAATAATAGCCGTAGCACTTCCGAGGCTATTGCTTGCTGTTATGGTATAGTTGCTTGCAGCAGAATCCATGGTTGGTGTTCCAGATAGAGTGCAATTGCTTTGATCTAGAATTAAACCTGTAGGAAGTGCTGGTAAAGATGTACAACTAGTTATGGTGCCAGTGAAAGTAGGAGATACAGGTGATATAGGTAGGCTATTAGTAAAGACATAAGGAGAGTCTGAGTAGGATAAAGAAAGTGCAGTATTAACATTTTCACTTTGATTGGAGATTCTAATTAAAAGTGTTAAAAGTTGATCCTCGATAGGATTCTGCAAACCAGGAAAACAAGAGGGAATAAGAAGTAAATGAGCATAAAATATTATTCTAAATAATAATATTTTAAAAATCCCAAGAAAATAATTCAACTGATCGAAACGAATCTCAGACACCTCCTTTTGTAAGCTGAGCGGGTTTTAATGATAGATTATTCTAATATTCTGTCAATTATTTATTATCACCTGATTCAATAAAGATTTATCAATAAGTTCTTTTTCATTGAATTTGATACAATATATCCAAGCAAATAAATATTTTATAATTTACTATGAATTATATTCCCTTATTACTAGTTTAATGAAAAAATACATATTAATTATCCTTATGATTTTTGGCATATATTGCCAAGAATCTAAGAATACTAATCCTACGTCTTCTCACCAAGAAACATCTCAATCTCTCAATTTGACAAATAAGATTTTGGAAAATAACAAGTGGAATTCGGATCCAAACTTTATCTTTGGTGAAACTATTTCTTTCCAAAAGGGCAAAGTAGAATTGGAATTACCTGGGTATGAGGAACCAAGTCAGTATTATTCAGGAAGCTATACCATTCATGACAACCAATTGGTAGTCTCCTTTCAAAAAAGAAAGTACATGGACGAAGTGAACAATGATTCATCTAACATGAAGTGTATATTCTCAGTAGCAAAGGAATCTCTATATTATAATGAAAAATTAGATTGTGTTAAAGATTTTGACCCTGATATTCCTGTATCTTATTACAATTTATCTTCTAAACTAAAAAGTGGCGAAAGAAGAATGATAGATACTACCCAAGTTACAATCCTCCATAAGACTTTTGTTTCCACTGTTGATGCTCTTATGGTTAGGAACTCACCTTCTGCTAAAGCCGAGCCCGTTCAGTGGTTAGAAGATGGTAAGTATGATTCTACACGAACCAGCTTAAAGAAATCAGAAAAGGTTAAGGTAATCGCTAGAACGATAGATAAAATGGATGTAGGCAAAATGAACAATTACTGGTATTATGTGGAAATTGAGGCAGTAGATGAAGACCATCCTATCTTTATTATTAAAAATGGATGGGTGTTTGGTGAGTTTATAAAGTAGAATTAAATAAATAGTATGTCTATGAAATAGTTATGTTCTAAAATTGGGTGGATGACGGGATTCGAACCCGCGACGACTGGTACCACAAACCAGGGCTCTACCGCTGAACTACATCCACCATTTCAGAGATTGGTGACCCGAGAGGGATTCGAACCCCCGACCAACTGCTTAGAAGGCAGTTGCTCTATCCAGCTGAGCTACCGGGTCAGATTGCTAACAACTGGTCGGGATGACAGGATTTGAACCTGCGACCCTCTGTTCCCAAAACAGATGCGCTACCGCTGCGCTACATCCCGAGATTGTACTAGCGTTTACCAGTTTTTTATTTTTGAGTCCAGAGTCAAGCTTGCTTTTGTAATTTGCTTAGGTGATTTAATAATTCTGTGTGATCAGGAGCCAGAGCCAAAGCCTTCTCAATCGCACGAATTGCCGCATCCTTATTGCCTGTCTTGGAAAGCAAAGCTCCAAATGAATCCAGATAAGCAGGATTCTTAGGACTCAGTTGCAATGCTTTCTTGATATACTGGATCGCTTCAGCTAACTGCTCTTTGCTGATATTCTCTGACTCAGTCAGAAGTAAGTAGCCTAAATTATTCAGACTGCTTGCATTCTCTGAATTGAAATTGAGGATCTTGCGATGCAAGGAGATAGCATCTTGGATTCGGTGCATTTTTTCAAATACATGGGCTGAAAAAGACAAATAAACCGTATCATTCGGGCTAATACTCAGTCGTTTCTTTAATTCTTGGTCTGCTGCTTTCCAATCTTTCAATTGAATCAGACTAAAAATCAGAACCTTATTGCATCTGTCAATCTCTATGTATCTAGGAAATTTCTTGAGTAAATCCTGGATTACGGTAACACATTTCTTAAAATTAGAAGTATGAAAGCAGGCCAAGGCAAAATGGTAGTAGAGATTAGGATCTTCTTGGTTGACTTGGATCTCTTTTTCTAAGAGAACCAAGGACAGAGCATATTTTCCCTGTCTAAATGTTTCTATTGCGTCTGCCAACGCTCTAATTCCTCTGAATGTGTCATATTCAATCTTACCGCTGAAATGGGTATGTAGCCATTTTCAAATGCTTCAAAATCAGATCCTACTTCATGCATTCTATCCAATTCAGAACCGTTCAAAGTAAACTCACTCACTCCTCCAATGATATTCTTTTTGATATAATTTTCCCTGTAGACTCTCTTACCAAGGTAAGTCCACTTAAGTTCGGTTAGGTCTTTATTTCCACGTATTTCTTCTGGAAAGTTTAAATTGTACACAATATCATTCTTAAGTTTGGATGCATATTCATTGATAAAATCACGAACCAAGATAGCCTCTCTTTCGTAACCATCGGCTGGGTCAATTCTCACAGAACTTGCAGAAATGGATAGCTTACCATGGAGTGCACCATGCTTTGCAGCACCAACAGTTCCCGAATAGTGCACATCGTAACCCATATTCACACCACGGTTGATTCCAGATAGAACCAGATCAATCTCAGGAAAAATTCCAGAATACAGGCCTATGTTCACACAATCTGCGGGGAAACCATCCACTATGTAATGATTATCATTCACTCTTTCCACTCGCATCCCTTCGAAGAGGGTCAGTGCCATGGAAGTACAGGATTTTTCCTTAAGTGGAGCCACCAAATAGGTATTATGATCTCTCGAAAGAAATCTTTCTAAGGCTAAAATTCCTTGGGAGGAAATCCCATCATCATTCGTTATTAATATATTCATTGCTAGTTTATAAGGTAAAATTCAAGATATAGCTTGTTAGATAAAAATTAAAAATAAATGGATAAACAAATAATATTCCAAGAGACTGAAAGGAATATTTCATCGCATCTTTATTCTTAAGGTCATAGATGTATTTGATTGCTCTCGAATTTAAAATTGCTAAGCCTACAAAAGCTAAAATTAAGAATACAATGGATGCAAAAAATCCCTGAACTCCCAAGCTCACTGCAATAATACAAAATGGTGCATACATAATTAAAATACCAATAGAAATACTCACATAGTCGCTCATCATATTCGATTTCCCTACTCGCTCCTTAGTCTGTGCGTAGGAATCAATCAAGGAGCCACTTAGCAGAGGCAAAATGGAAAGTGCTAAATAGTTGGCAATAGTCCCCATTATAATGGGCAAATAAAAACCTGATGAATAAGGAGGAGAGATGTAATGAGAGCCAACAGAAATAGAAAGTGCAGCAAAAAAAGAAAAAAGTATCTTATACAATCTCCAATTTATCTTCGAAGAGTCCCACTGGTCAATGAATTGAATTGGGTCCAGGAAAACAGCCTCTAAAACGTCTGCAAGTTGAAATATCTTTTCTCTCATAGATTGCCTGGTATCTTTACAGCCGAAGGAAGAATCACTAAAATACGAGAGTAATTATTTTGCCAAAAATTAGCAGAAGAATTCTCAGACAGACTAAGACCAATCGCCTTACCGCTCATAGATGAAAGTATTCTATCAATAGGATCTTGCTTTTCTTCAAGAAGTGGAATCTCACCTTCATACTGGCAGAGCTCAGATAATTTTGCCAAAGCTTCTCTTCTTCCTCCAATATCATCTACCAATTTATTACGGAATGCCTCATCTCCTGAGTAGATTTTTCCTTCTGCTAATTCTTCAATAGAGGCTACGGTTTTGTTACGACCTTTTGCTATGTCTTCAATGAAGCGAATGTATGTATCCTTCAACATTTTATTGATAAGAACAATTTCCTCATCAGTAGAATCTCGGAAAGGGCTGAGAGAATCTTTGAATTTCCCCGCTTTAAATGTGCGCATTTCCACACCGTATTTATCCATCAAACCTTTGATATTAGGCGACATAGCAATCACACCTATTGAGCCTGTAATAGTTCCGCTTTCTGCGAAAATAGAATCGGCTGCTGATGCGATATAGTATCCACCTGAGGCTGCAAGATCTTTCATAGAGACAACAATCTTCTTGGTCTTGCGAAGATGCATGAGTTCATTGTATATTTCTTGAGAAGCAGCAACTGTTCCACCTGGTGAGTTGATTTCGATGAGGATGCCTTTCACATTGGGCATCTTCTCAACCTCTCTAAGCTTAGTTAGTATTGTCTCTGAGCCAACAGAGGAATACGTCGATCTACCTGAGTGGATTTCCCCTTCCACTCGTATCAAAACAGCTGAAACTTGTGCTGCCTGGAAGAAGCTAGATCCAGTTGATGCCGAATATTTATTCGAGGTCGAATAGAGACCAATATTGATAATTCCAATAAAACTTGCTGAAATAGCGAAAAAAAAGGTCAAAAAAAGCAGTAATTTATTTCTTTCCATTGGATTTCATTACCAAGGATCTAGATTGGATTGTCAAATGAATATTATGCTTTACAAAAATCAAAAAACTTGTAGAGTGGAGACAATCTACAACCGATGATTGAATCGGGAATATAGATATAGAGAAAGAGGTCACAACATGGATGTTCGATTATCAAATCTTCTCAATTCTGCGGAAAGAATGCTTAGAGATAAGAATTCTACTCCGGCAGATAGTAAAACAACAGGCAAGGAAGCCGGCTGGACGGCACCCCCTGTCCAAGATACAGCTGAATTCACCAACCAACTCACTGGCAAGTTTCAGACTATCCAAACTAAATTATCTGAACTTCAAAGTCAGCTGACTAAAGAACAGATGAGACAGGCTGTCTTGGAAGAAAAGCAACCTAAACCTGATGAGTTAATCAATGTGCTGTTTGGAAAGGAACCACTTTTTCCAGAACTACAAGGCAGTGCTTCTGTGAATCTGGAAGACTTAAAGAAAACTTCCCAAAGCAACGTTGATGACTTAGAAAAGCAGATTAGAGCCAAAGAAGTCGAAAATGAGAACGTGGTCGCACTAGGTATGATCCACAACTCAGGTGAATTTTCTAAGGCATTGAAAGATTTAGGTTCAGTTACATTTCGTCCATTAAACGAAAATTCTGTTCAGAAGTTAATTCAATAAATTCAGATTTTTCTGAATACTAACTGACATTTCTTTCGCATGAAATTAAATCACAATTTATCTAAAACGATACTAGGCTATCCATGTGCCTAGACCTCAACCTAGAACTCTAGTTAGCTCAATCGACACATTCCTTACTATCAACTCAAGTCTAGCTCCGATCTATACACCACCACAGGTTTGGGCGCACGTTTCCGGCTCTCCCTCGACGGCAACGCTCGGTCGATCCGGGGCGCAGGGATGGGTTTGTGAATTCTTCACCACGTGCTGAAGCACATGGCATCAGTGGGATATGCCCTGGTTCAGAAACTCATTTATAAGATACCAAACCATCGTTGTTAGATAATAATCTTATACTGGGTTTCATCCTGAAACAGGCTAAAACCTATCGTCAGGATGAGATGGAATTAAAATCAATTCAGTTTTAAAATAAAAGAAAAATAAACTAATAATCCATTTAGCGCGATTAGTGTCATATTCATCGGGAAATTTTCCGAATCTATTAGAGTATATTCATAGGTTGAGACTTTTGGTTTTAGGGTCTATTATTTGGTAATTCCTCAGGGAGCAATTCTCCTTTTTGTTTTAATAAACCACCAAATAAGTAACCTTTTTTTCCATCGAACATAACAACTTCAACCCAAGGGGCAACTTGAAATGCAATTTCTTCCAAATTCCCAATATCTTTCAAGACCTCTAATTTATCGTCTATGTTATAAACTGCTATAGCTTTACTACTGCTAGTAGGTTTGCTTCTTAGGATAACATTAGACTTCCGTATCAAATAGCTTCCTTTCATCATGAAAGGTAAAAAATCAAAGCATTGATTACGACAAACAAGATTACCTTCAAAGATATTATCATTTTTTTCAATTATTTCTGTATTTCCTACTATCCTATATTTGGATCCGCACTCCATCCCAAGTTGATTCCCGCCATCTAACAAGTTTGATTTTTTTCCATCATATGAATTATTATAACAATATAATTCTCCTCCTTTTCCCGTATCGATGTTAAGACCTTTACTTGCACCACAAGGTACATATTGCCAAGATGGACCAATTACTATTTTATCTGTCCAGACACCATAAGAATAGCAATGAACTCCAGAATTAATCCATAACAACTTTCCATTCTTAATTCTAAACGAATAATACTTCTTTTTTTTCAGATGGTCTAAGTGTATATCCAAACTTACAAACCCAGAAGAAGCCTCTTCATTTAGAGGAAAGTCTACCTTCATTTTCATCCCATGATAGTTAAAATCACAATATTTTGTATTTTTATAAGTCTTTATTTTTGGTTTTATTGTTAACCCTAAATATTCATAAAAAAATTTACATGGATCATTTATTGAATTGCCTATTGATGATAATGCTCCTAAATGAGGGAATCTTTCCATAGCCTTAAAGTTTGTAATCTTCTTATCTATAATTTTTCTATCCTGTGGCTGGGAATAGCTTGGAATCTGTTCAGGATTTGTTAAATGAATATTTGACTCTCTACAATTCAATTGGATTAAGAGAAAAAAATAGAATTAAATATTATAGTTTTATTTATCATCAACAAGCCTTACATCAATATGATGGTCATTTCTTCTAGAAAACATTACCTTTATGTTAGTTCCTTTGAAATATTTTATCACTTCAGTATCGTTAAAACGAACTTTAATTGTCTTTCTTTGAGGCACAGATTCAATCATTACCCTTTGCATAAACACTGATCGTGTTATAGTTGAATCTAGGTAGCTATCTACCATAGTGCTAAATAAATTTCAATTCAGCAATATAAGGTAAATTTCTATACGATCCTGCATAGTCCAATCCGTATCCAACAACAAAACGATCTTCTATTTCAAATCCAATATAATCAGCTGCCATTGTTTTAGATCCTTCCTTTCGTTTAACAAGCAAGGAACAAATCTGGACAGATTGAACTTCCAAAGTTTGCAGATATTCAGTGATAGCTTGTAAGGTATTCCCTGTTTCGATAATATCCTCTACTAAGATAATATTTTTACCTTGAGGATCAATACTTAACTTTTTCGTTATTTCGACCTTACCTGAAGATACTGTTCCATTGCCATATGAAGTTGCTGCGATCGTATCAACCTGAATAGGGATCTGAATCTCACGAATCAAATCGGCAAGAAAAACAAAAGAACCATTTAATATACCAATCAGTAATAGATCTTTATCTTTATAATCATTGCTTATACGATCTGCAAGAATCTTTACTTTATTTCGAATTGTAGCGCTAGGAATGTAAGTTTTGAGTTGCGGATTCATCTACTTTAGAATATCCCATCCAAGATAAATGGTCTTTAATGAGGGAAGCAATATTCTACCTGCCTTTACGTCCAGGAATCCAATAAGAAATAATAGATCCATGTCCCGGTGTAATGTCACGCCAAGAATCTACGGAGAGAGAAAGACCTAGGAATGCGGCAGTTGGAAATTTGGAAAAAAGTGGATTGTGTAATTCATCTAAGTTATCACCTAGTACTAAATATTCGGCGAGTTCTTCTAAGCCTGGATTGTGCCCAATGAGAAGCAGAGATTCCTTTTCATCTGCTGTTTCCTTGATTAATTCAAATAATTTATCTGAATTTGCCTCGTAGACATTATTGGAAAATTCAACCTTACTTGCGAATGAATCCATTTCTGAAAGTAATTCCCAAGTCCTTTTGCATCGAACTGCATCTGAACAAAGGCATAGATCAACATTAAATCCATAATCTATGAGATACTGACCCATTCGATGGGTGGATTCAATTCCTCTTTTCGCTAGACCTCGTTCATGATCCGAGTTGAAGTCGGATTCCCAGTCTGATTTTCCATGTCTGAGTAAATACAGGGTTTTCAAATTCTGGTTCCTCTTTATTAAGGAAAGTTTTCCTTAGATTCTCTATCCATCTACTCTTTTAATGAAGTGATATGAAAAAATCTATTGCGAATCAATTCAAATCTTTGTTTTGCAAATGGGTCTTTGTTCCATACTTTCCGTTCGATAAATTGGATTCGTTGTTAAGATTCCATTCCAGTCAATAATTTCTGCGCGAACATAAGAATCTTTTTCTTTTATGTTGTATTTAGCAGAAGATACATTCCTTACAATTAACGTAGGTTCAGATGAGGATGTAATAAATCGAATTTCTTTTACTTTTTCATTAAAGGCTATTTCTAATGTATTATTTTCAAACTTAACATAACGAAGAGAGAAGTCTTCTGTCCTACGATCAAATTTGCGAACAGAAACATAATTACCTTGGCATAAGGCTTGGTAAATCTGTTCTTCTGAATCTATATAATTTGGCATAAGAATAAATCTTTGAAAAGCTTGCCCTTCTCTTCCATAAACGAAAGAAATTTTTTTCCAAAATTCAATTAAGTCAGACTCATGATTCAATCGACTCTCCTCAAGTGGTAGATAGTGAAGATCATCCGCAGCCATTGCAAAGATAGGCTTACGACGTTCTAGAAGTTTGTCCATAATTTTTGGATCATCACCAAAGGGAGAAAATATTTCTACTGCATGAACCCCGCTTAAATTTGCTAAGAATTCAATAGGCATAGAATCATAAAGAGTAGGATGGTTGGAAACTATAAATCCATCTCGCTTTCTATGTTGGTCAATGATCCACTGGATATTTTCTCTAGTTGAAAAAAAATAAAAAGGATCCAATATTGCAGTCTTGACTCCAACAAAAAGGAAATGACGCTTAAGCAAACTGCTACTCCATTCATAAGAAAGAAATGTTTTAGCATTCCATTTACGATAATCTGTTACTAGATTATAATCAGAGATAGAAATCCATTCAAATCCATTTCTTTGGTAGGATTTAGTTAAGTCTTTCAAGGATTGTCTTTCAGGTGTGTACCAAACTTCATTAGAATGAATGTGAAGAGCAATTTTCTTCCAAGGCATTAGTTTAGAAAATTCTGATTTTGGGGAAACTATAGATAATTCGTAAGGATTGTAAATTCCTATACCACCAAGATCATTTTTTATCAAAGGACTAGTTAATAATAATGACCCTATTAAGTTAATAGCTAGAAATAGAATAATAATGGGAGCAACAAGAAATCCTAAGATTCGTAGAAATACGTAAAACAACCTCTTAGGATTTAGAACTTTTTGATTCATAATTGAATAACGGGAAATATTAATTAACCAAAATCAATAATTTATTAATAATTGAGTATTAATTTTTGTTAACGAATTATACATTTTAATTGCAAATGCATTTCAAATCTATCACAATGTAATTTTCTATTAATACTAATTTATAGAGAAAATAAAAACTTTCGCTTGTCTACCTTTTGTATTGTTAAAAGCTTTTCTATCATGCAGAAGTATTTTCCTTTCTTTCCTACAATGATGATCCTCTTGGGACTTTGTTCTTTGATTGGATTGAATGAACCACTTTGGGATCAAGATGAAGCAGCCTATTTCGGTTTCTCAACAGAAATGCTTCATACTAATGATTGGGTAGTTCCAAGTTATCCACTTTCAGAACCTCATCGAAAAACTGCCCTACATTTTTGGACTTCTGCTCTAATGATGAAAATGTTTGGAAATAGCCATTTTATATTTCGATTAATGAATTCCATCTACTTCTTATTATGTGGATTCTTAGTTTATGGTCTTGCCTTTTATTTGTTCAGTGAGAACAAGAAAGAAATTGCATGCTCGGCTACTCTCATCTTTTTTAGCTCCATATTCCTAATGGTTTACCAGAAGATAGCTTTGACGGATGTTGGATTATTATTCTATTCTCTACTAGGTTTATTTTGTTTCTGGAAGGTAATTCTACTTAATGACTTCAAGAAAGAAAATCTTGATAGAACTTTTTTCAATTCACCCTTTCTATGGGTATTTGGATTTTGGATTTCTATAAGTTTAGGTGTATTGCAGAAAGGCCCGCCCATATTAATTTTATTAGGTGGCGTTTTCTTGATTTTTTTCTTACTCTCACCCAATCGAAAGAAACTCATCCAATTCCACCCTTGGATTTTCCTACCTCTCGCTCTGCTTCCCCTTCTAATTTGGGGCAGACTTGCATGGATTGCAACTGATGGAGCTTTGATACGATGGATGATTGATTGGTATATTCTAAAGAGAACCTCTGGCTCAGTCTTCGGACAATCAGGCCCTCCGGGGTATTATCTTATACTTTTTATATTGTTTCTATTTCCCTGGAGCCTGTATCTACCGAAAGTTTTGGTAAACATTAAAAATAAAATCCTAGATTTCCTTAATGGGGAAAGATTAGACCGAAATATTTTTCTCATTTCATGGTTATTCTCTGGCTGGATAATTTATGAATTCCTTCCAAGCAAGTTACCAAGCTATAGCCTTTCCGTTTATCCTCTGTTATGCATTCTACTTGCTGAAATCTGGCAAAAGAAAGATGTCCCTAATTCAGAAATTACAAATAATTCTGGAAATAATCAAATAGCTACTAAGGCTTCCCCTATCTCCCAAATCCGAAAAATATTTCCTGAATGGAAGAAGGGAATTTCTATTTTCATAGGTTTGATTTGGCTGACTCTCTTCGGATATTTAATATTCCCGCAAATAGGTATCTTTGGGTTAACAGAGCCATCTTCATCCCAAGGAAAATGGGAGGCGCTACTTCCCATAGTTAGCCTAGCCTTAGTTTTACTTACTCTTGGCTTTGTGATTTTTCAAATCTTTACGATCAAAAGTTTGAAACTACAAGTTAAAACGAATAAAAAGTCGAAACTAAAAGATAAACGGAGACTTAGCTCATTTAAGATGATTTCTCTTGGAATGCTTCTCTTCCATTTTGTATTTGCTATTTTTTATTATCCTTCCCTTTCTAAGCCAAGAGATTATGGAAGCAAACTCGCTTCCTTATTATTGGATGAAAGCAGTTTCGTTAAACAGAGTCTAGGTGATCTTTCTATAATCATCCACCCTGAGATTCGTCTCCCAAGTATAATTACAGCTCTAAATGAAAGAGGAATTAAGGTGGATCAAATCAAAACTCCGAAAAGTGCCCAAGAGATTATCGAAAAAATAAATACAAGAAGGGCAGTCTATCTTGCGCCCCAAAGTTTCCTAAGTGTAATGCAATTAATAGGGCACAGACCTGCATCGAAATGTTTGGAATTTTACTCTTACGAAAGCGGAAAAGACCTAAATCTATGTTGGTTTAGCAATAATTAGGTAAATCTTTTCTTCAATTCTCTAGCGTATGTTAAATCTTGAGTAAGAATTCGGACTCTTTGGATAAGATTGTTTGCAATTGATTTATAAAAATGAACCTGCATTGTCTCAGATGTGTTCAGTATTTCATCCAATTCTTTGTAAGGAATTTCTAGAAGTTCACTCTTCTCCAAGGCTTCCACAGTTGCGGCTCTCTTTTGGTGGTCAAAGAAAGGCAGTTCACCGAAATGATCGCCTACAGAAATAGTTGTTATGTTTACATCATCACCTGATTGAGCGCTAGTTGTGATTTTGAGAGTTCCGTATTTTACAACATAAAAGGATTTAGCTTCGTTGTTTTCTCGAAACACTGATTCACCTTGAGGCACAGTAATTGATTTAGCTATTGCAGAGATCTTGACGATTTCTTTTTCTGCAAACTCAGTAAATAAATAGATTTTCTTTAGTATTTGTTCATTGTTTTCCATAATTTATTTCCTTTTTTTTAATATGATACCTTGCTTTAAGATTTCTTTTTTGCCATTGCCGCCATGCGAAGAGCAGCCTTCTGAGCCTTATTCGTTGCTTTAATATGCGGTCTTTCTTCCATCTTCCTTAAATATTCTGCAATCATAGGCTTATCTTCCCATAGATCCTTACCTGTCATCTTAAGTATGGACTTCTGCACAATGTCCCAGGTTGAAGCTGCAGAAATATCTGCATAGGAAAATTGATCCCCTACAGCATAATTCTCGCAATCCAATAGATTGGAAATAGCTCTCCAACCGAACAAGGTGTCCTTAAGTGCTTTTTCAATAGCAGCCTCGCTTGGCTTCTCTGCTGCAAAAAAAACATGTTGAAACAAAGGTCTAGCTGAAAAATCCAAATACAAATCTGTCATCAAGGAAATCTCTCTGACTCTCACTCTAGTCAGAGCATCCGATGGAAGTAGGCGCAAAGTGTCAGGAGCAACTTCTTCGAGAAACTCATACATAACATGTGTTTCTCGAATATATTCTCCCTTGTATTCCAAAATCGGAATTCGTCCCAATGGAGAAATCTTTAGGAAGTCCTCTTCTTGGGAAGGCACTACACGGATTTCTTCAAAAGGCAAATCCTTCTCATGAAGTGCTATCTTGATCTTATTGTAGTAGTTACTTGTTGGAAAACCGTGCAGTTTGAACATGTTAAGGCTTCTTCTTGATGAGAATTCGTCTTTCTAGTTCGAATATTTTTTCAGAAATCTTTTCCTTACCCATCTTCTTCTTCTCATTCTCTTTGTAGAAGAGGTCTTCTCCATATTTATCAAAGGCATCATTCGCTTTGATATTCTTAAGTCCAATAATTTGGCATTGAACTTCTCCAGCAGGAATTCCGTATTCCGTGCCAGCATCTTTTGTCTCAAGAATGCGAGTAAGACATGTTACCGTATCACCGCTGATAGATGGTGCAGTGTGGTAGCCTTCTGTGAATCCTAGTTCCCAAAGCATGTTTTCTGAAATATCACGAGATGCAAGACCGAATAGCCAAGCAAAAACTAACCCGCCGTAAACGATTGGATCTCCACCCATTGGCCCAGAGATTCCAGTTGAATACAATTTATCGTAATGCAGTGGATGGGTATTTCCCATTCTATAGGTCCACTGAAAATGCTCATCTGTGATTGTTCTTCCGTTTTGGTGGACATAGATTTGCCCTGGTTTGAAATTCTCGAAGTATGTTCCCGACCAAGTTGTACTCACAAATTCCTTAGGAAACTTTAAGCTTGGTAGTTTCAAACTAGGAGTCGTAGACTCAGGAAATTTTGCAGCCGCAGCAGATGGCTCAGGAGTTCCTTTTGGTTTCCCATTGGAATGATAGATCATAATCTTTCTTTCGTATTGTAGAACAACTTCGTCCTTTTGATTCATACAAAGTGTACGCACGTGAACGATTCCTGGTTTGTCAGCGCCCTTGTCATTGATCTTCAGAACCTTAGTTCGAGCGGAAAGAGTATCTCCTGGATAAACAGGTAAAAGGAATTGTGCGTTGTAGTAGCCGAGATTGGCGAGAGCCTTCTCAGAATTATTTTGTACACCTAAGGAAAGTGCTATGTTAAATACCTGCAATGGCGAGACCAACATATCTGCAAAACCATGAGCCTGAGCATAGGGCGCAGACAGAAACAAAGGATTTGCTTCCATGAAGACAGTTGCAAATTCTTGTGCAAAACTTCTGTCAACCGTGAATTCACGTGGATGAAGGTAGAGATCTCCTTCTTGGAATTCTTCTAGATAACGTCCGTAGATTTTTTTGATAATATCGCCCGTCTGAATCGGGGTAGAAGGAGCTAGCTCCGGGAAGGGAGTGACTTTCTTTTCCATAAACACCTTGTCCTGGTTTTTTAGTCTATGGTTCTAAATTTAGCTTTTTGGGAAAGAGTTTTTCTGAGACTGCAATCTTCTATGAACTGAATGACTCAGGCGAAGCTCTTCGTCCTTTGAAAGAAGCCAGGCGGATTTCCAGCGTTCATTCCAGTTCTGCCATTCTTCCCGTATCGCTTTCTGGATCTGCAATTCCTCTGAAATCTGTTCAGACACGGATTCAAGAAACAGAACTTTTTCCGTAACCCTTACCAGAAGGTCAGTCCATGATGATTCCCAAACTTCCATTGCTAGTAATATCGACAGACAGATTCCAGGAATGGAATGTTTTTTATAGGTTTCCCCTTAAGCAGGAATCTCCAACAAATCGATGACTCGACAAATAATTTTAAGCTAAAAATATTTTTTCGTCAAAAATTCATTTTCCTCTAATTCGTTTGGGCACCTATTCCGGCGGCTCCGTATCTACCTTCCTCCCGACTCGCTTTGCGAAAGGTCTGTGCGGAGGTAGATACTACATTAGGTGGAAGAGAAAATTCACTTTAACTTCTGTCGGCATGTTCCGCATTCGTGCTCCAAATACCGAGACAAGCCATCCATGGCTTGCTTCCGTTTCGATGGCAGTGCGGTTGTCATCCTTGCCATTTTCCTATGTGGTATAGAAGTAATCTTTTAATCGGTTTACAAACTTAAATGACCAATCTTATGGTGCGTTTTCTTGTTGCTTTTCGAAGAATTTGAGTACATTTTTTATTATTGTTTAATGGATGCTGTTTTAATATCCTATTGGATATATGGAAATAAATTGCTTTGTATATTTCAAGTTTCATAAATCCTTTCGAATCGAAATATTGAAATTCAGTGGTTTTCATTTTCTTGCTTTAACTTTAATCTTTTTATTTTCAGGATGCGAGAGAATAGAAATGAATAATCCTTGCGATCCAAACTCAAAGGCGTATCAGGATACGACTCTTTTGATAGCAATCTCTGGTGGAAACACTCCGTTTTGCAATTCAAAAAGTACAAATTCAATTTCCATCACAGCTCCACTACTTGGTTATACTATAAAAAATGGGGCAACCGATACATTTACAGTCAAACTCTCAACTCAACCAACGGATACAGTAACAATACCGGTTACGGTTTCGAATACATCGCAGGCATCAGTCTCGCCTTCTTCGCTTAGCTTTACGACAACCAACTGGAACACAACGCAAACTGTGACCGTCACGGGCATTGATGATTTAAGTTATGGAATCAGCGGAAGTTTTATTGTGAATTTAGGACCATCTGTTAGCTCTGATTCTTCTGCGAGTGGTCTGACTCAAAGTAGTACATTGTCAAATCGGGACCATCGAAAATTGATCTTTCAAACCAACACGTTAAGCAATGGCAATATGGGAGGTATAGTCGGAGCTGATTCCATCTGTAATTCTGATTCCACTAAACCGGCAAACACAGGGATTTATAAAGCAATGATTGGTACTGCCGGAATCCGCGTGGCATCGATAACGGGAAATCTTGGAGATGGTCAGATAGACTGGGTGTTGCTTCCAAATCAATTGTACACTCGTCCCGACGGAACCGAAATCATGACTACGAATTCAGTCTCCATCTTTGTGTTTGGTAATCTGACAAACTCGATTGGTATTAACGCGACTGCGATTTGGACTGGAATAAGTGCCAACTGGACGATAGCAAATGGCTGTGGTGCGAATTGGAATGATGGAAGTGGTGGCCCATTTGGGGGTTACGGGACTCCGAATCTTAACACATCGAACTCAATAGCCGACTCGGTTTGGGCATGTAATAATGTCTCGAATCTGTATTGTGTCCAACAATAGTTAGTCGGCATTACACCGAAAGGAAGGCAATGAAACATAACAGAGTGTACGAAATTAAAAAATATATAAAACTAATATTTGTTATATTATTTGAGCCAAATTTGGCACGACTCGTGCCAAATTGATCGAAAATTTTTGTTCATTCCGTCAAAATACAGTAATCTATTGAAACGTATTTTTTTGGTATCCATAGGGAAAATCAATATAGTCTTCTGTGTAATATTGTATCTTGTCAATATAAACAATTTTTTTAAATAAGTGTCAAATCATACCTAAAATCAAATAAATAGATAGATATTAATTATTTGATATCGCCCTTCATTTTTTTACGAAGTAGATACCATTCGAACATATTTTGCCCTGTCTCTGTCCAGACAAACTCGGAATAATGATAGTATTTACCATCAGCTGCGTTCAAAGTTAGCCAAGAAAAGTTCTTTGGATTGTTATAAACAGCTTCTGCAATATTACGATCCATTTCAGTGACAGCACCTGTCGCAATATGTTTGTAAGTAGTAAGAATTTTACCTTCTGTTGCTATAGCCTTTGCACTAGAAAGACTTAGTTCTTTGATTCCCTTAGTCTTGAGGTATGCCAATATCTTTGGATGATTTTTCTTCTTAGCTTCTGCTATATTCAATATGAGATTTTTCCCATCTTTTGAATATACATTAACATTTGCTCCTGCTTCTACCAAAACTTTGACCAAATCTAAATCCTCATTTCTTATTGCATTCCACAAGGCTAAATCATGGTCAGTTGTAAATGTATACTGTTTGTATCCTGCTATATTTGGGTTCGCCCCCTTAGCAATCAGCATTTTTGCTATTTCGGCATTTGCTACATTGTCCAAGGCAGTTCTAGATCCATATTTGTATCGGAATTTCATGGGACCAACTCTTTCAGAGTAACCACATTCTTCTGAACGGTTGTTTACATTAGCATTCTTCTCCAAAAGCATAGATACCAACTCTAAATCATTATTCTCAGAAGCAATAGTTAGAGCATGGAAACAATCAGAAGTCTCATTGACCTCAGCACCATCAGCTATCATTTTCTTTGCTTTTTCGAAATTGTTATCTTCTATCGTGTAAGGAAGGCTGCTACAGGAAACCTGAGAGAGTAAAACTAAAAATAAAATTTTATGAATCATAGAACTTGTTTATTTAACAATAAATTATTGTCAAATGAAAACTGTTTAACTACGATTCGATTTTACCAAATATATCCAACTACTCTCTTCATTCATCCCCTACTCTATCTTTCGCTTTTTAAAAAGCAGAATCATACCCAAAGCAGCACTAATCAATGAACCAGCTAAGATTCCTATCTTTGCATCAGCTTGGAAACTTGCTTCTCCCTTGAAGGCAAGCCCTGCTATAAAAATAGACATCGTGAAGCCTATTCCACCGAGAAATCCGGCACCTAATACCTGCCTCCAATTCGAGCTTGAAGGAAGATCAGCTAATTTAAGCTTCACGGCAAGCCAGGCAAATAGAAAGATCCCAACAGGCTTACCTAAACCAAGACCAAAAATAATTCCCAGAGTAATGCTATCACTAAAAGCATCTGTTAATGATTTCTCCAATCGCACACCAGCATTTGCAAGTGCAAAAATAGGCATGATAGCAAATGTAACCCAAGGAAAAATTGCATGCTCCAAACGAAGAAGCGGAGGCATGACAGATTCACAGGCAGCTTCTAATGTCTCCACAGCTGATTCTTGTTCAGGTGAAATCATATCTTTGTTATTCGATTCATTTTCTTCGAAAAAGTACAAAAGGTTTTTAGACTCTCTAACAAATTCTTTACGATCAAATAAGGTTCGAGCGGGGATTGTAAACGCAGCCAAAACTCCAGCCACTGTTGCATGAATCCCTGATTTCAGAAAAGCTAACCATAAAAATATACCAACAATTAAATAGAACCAAGCAGTCCTTATACCCAAGGCATTCCCAGCGATCAATAAAACTAGAAAAAATACAGCAAGACCCAAGGCGACCAAAACAATAGTGTCCGTATAGAATAAACCGATCACTAACACAGCTCCAATATCATCAACAATGGCCAAAGCCGTTAGAAATACTTTCAAGGAGTTGGGGATTCTGTCACCTAACAGAGCAAGAAATCCTAAGGCAAATGCAATGTCGGTAGCCATAGGAATACCCCAACCGTTTGCCCTTGCTCCTTCTGGATTGACCCAGAAATAAAATAAAGCAGGAACGAGCATACCACCTAAGGCAGCAACTAAGGGAAGTAATGCTTTTTTCAATTTGGAAAGTTCCCCGACGAGAAACTCTCTCTTGATCTCAAGGCCCACTACGAAGAAAAAGATTGCCATCAAAGCATCGTTTATCCATAGAATTAATCCTTTGGATAAACCAACAGAACCTAGCGAGAAACTCAGCTTGGTTTCTAAAATTTCAAAATAAGAATCATAGTAATTCGAGTTCGCCCAAATCATCGCAATGACAGAACATAATAGCAAGAGGAAACCACCAGCAGCACCGAATCCCGCAAACCAACGAAATGGTGAAGTGATTTTATAAATGGGTTTCTCCATCAAAACTTCAGCAACTTTACCTGTTATTCTCATGCTTCAATGATTGAATCAGAGAATTTCTAGTCCAGATGTTTTTTATATATTCTTGGGCGCTCGGGCGGGCTCTCCCTCTGGTCAATAAATTGTTAAATGATTGCATTCCTCGCGCCCAGTGGCCAGTTGGGTACGCCAAAATCGCTGCGGAAGCAATCATTTAACATGGGATAGAGGTCTTATGATTACTTAACAATTTATTGACCCTTTTCGATCCCTAGCGCGATATAAAGTCCTTCAATAGAATTATATCTTTCTGATTCATTGTATATAATTAGATTAACTTTCTATGATTAATCATTCATCCAAACGACAATATTGGATATGAACACAATTCTTTTGGTATCCATAAGGAAATCCAATATAGTCCTCAGTAAAATATTCAATTTCATGAATATAAATACTCTTTTTAAATTGGATCTCTTTGATTGTTTTTTCTAAATTTACCTCACTTGCCAAAAATGAAAATTTACAATGCTTATGCTTTTGCATATTGCATTGATGACTGTCAAACTGAATGTTATTAAAAATCAATGTATTTCTTTTCCTATCAGCCTGTAATGAAAATAATATAATAAAACTAAACAAAATAATAGAAACTTTAGTATTCACCTGAAAACCTCAAACAGTTATAACCTTTAGAAAGATTGTATGAATATTGCAAATTTACATTATAGAATCGAATTCCTTTGTAATCTTTGTTCAATGCAAGCCGCAATTTTTCAATTAGTTGTCTATTCGTATAATTAATTCCACATACCTCTGTTTCATAATCAAGAAGCTCTTTTCGGTTTTCGGAATTCTTTGTGTATGTAAAATTATTAATATAAAAATCATCATTCTTTTTCGTATTAACTAAAATACATGATAATGATGAGAACAAGATTGCTCTTAATGAGAATAGACAAATAAATGTGCGAAAAGTGTTATTTTTGAAAGTCATTCTCATTGCCGTAGGATTGAATCCTACTGTTATATTAACCCTATCTTTTCACAAGAAATTTTCAATACATCTCCAAAAAGTCAACCAATCTTTCTGTAGTTTGGTGAGATATGTATTTCAGTCCAAAAACTGATTTCTACAACCAATTTTCTAGTTTCAAGGAAGGAACTCTTGAGAATTCCTTCTCATTATTCGTAACAAGAATTCCATTTTTGCTAACTACAATAGAGGCAATGATAAGATCGTTTGGACCTAAGGGTTGTCCGTGTCTTTCTAAATTCGATCGAATCTCTGAATAAATTTCGGAAGCTCCATCATCAAATGGAATGATTTCCAATGGATTCAAAAAATCTAACACTATTTCACGGTTCTTTTTAACTTGATTGCTTTTAAGAGCTCCCAATAATAACTCAGCTTTAACAATCGATGGAACTTTGATTCGGTTTGGATTTACTTTTGTCAATTTATTCTGAATCTCACTACTTTTTCCCTTTAGAAAATAAATACAGATATTAGTATCCAGAAAATAATTCATAATTTATCTCTAACTTGATCTTCCTGAAAATCCAATTGATTGGGTTTTTCAAAAGATTCATCTTGAATGGAACCATAAAGATGAAAATATTGATCAGGCCAAGTATTCTCAAATGAGTTTATTAATTTACTTTTTGCCCATTGAGAAATGGAGACTTTTTCTTTCTTCGCAGCATCTTCAATTTTCTTTAGAGTCTTTTGGTCTATATACAATGATAGTTGTGGCATGCGAGTCTCCTAGATTATTCTCTATCCCAAGTATAGAGACAAGTATACTTTTGTCAATAGGAAACTTTGATAATCTTTTTTGAATCAGTGATTGAAATACGAACTGAATAAAATGGAATCACAGAATGCTCCATTGGAACCGGGATCAAAGACTAAACTATCTACTAAGCTTGCTGGCCCTGCATACAATTTTCCATTTCTGGCTAATCGAAAATTAGTCCATTTGTCATTCCCCGCAAAAGGTTGGTTAACGATACTAGTAGATTGTGATGTAGTATCTATCTGCAAGATGGGCTGAGTGTAATAGGGAGTATGATAAATTATCCCATTGGGTGCTAGTGAACCACCAAACCAAGCACCAGATGCGTTACTGCTTCCTGCTTCAATATAACTTATATTTTCTCTAAAAGGATCAAATACAATTACCTCAGAATTACTGATCAATGGAGTTCCATATAGTTTTCCATCAATACCTAAACTCAATCCTGACCACTTTAATATTCCAGTCTTAGTGATTGCTAAAGTTGAAACAGTATCATTGGATGGATCAATCATTAAAATAGAATCTTGTGAACCAGGAGCTCCATAGATTTTGCCATTGGGTGCAAGTGATCCAGAAATCCATTTAAAGGTTCCTGCTGCAGGAGAAGCAATTGTATAAGTAGAATTATTACTTGGATCAATAACAAGAATGCCAGAAGCATCACCTGGTGGGGCATAGATTTTGCCATTGGGTGCGAGAACACCACCAAACCATTTTTTATCTTCGCTTAAGATGGGTGAGGCTATAGATTCAACTGATTCTGTTAAAGGATCAAAAACTATAATAAAATCTGAATTAAAAGGAATGGAATATATTTTTCCATTTAATGCTAAAACACCAGTAGCATGCGTACCAGTTATAGATCCAGGTACAGGAATTTCTCTGGAGGTTCCAGAATTTGGATCGATCTCAAGAATTGTTGAACTTCCTGAAGGCATTGCATATAATTTCCCATTTAAAGCAAGACTTAAAGCACCCCATTTTGGATTACCAACTCCTGTAGTTGAAATAGTGGAAACAGATGTTGCTCTTGATCCAAGGGAAGCTTGTTTGGTAAGTTCTGCCTGAACAAATTTCCAGTTCTCAGGTTGCATCACTTCTTTTTGGTTTAATTTGCATCCCTTATCCTGATTGATTGCATATCCACAATGACTAGAGTCATCACCTATACCTAATTTGAATAAAATAGTAGATAAGAATTCTTCAGATGTAGGATCACAAACGTTGAATGAATCTATCTTTTTACAATTACTTAAAGAAAAAGATAACAATATGATTAAAATCACTATGATGAATTGAGATTTTAAATCAATATTTTTTATGTAGGAAATCATTTTACGAACCTTCTATTCATTTTGCATACAATACGCGTTGGTGAATGATTGAATCCTACAATTATAAAAAGCTTACTTTTTTCAAGATATTTTCCTGGTACGACGAAAGGCAAACACCATCTTTATTTAGTTTGGCGAATCAAATTTAAGGCTTTAAAATTAGATCCATTGGATAATTTAAAAATTTATTTTTAAACTATCTTAACTATATCCTACAGAAATATTCAACTAACCAAAACACTTACATGGGCTTCAACAGAATCGGCTAATGCTTTGAGATCATAGCCGCCTTCCAGGAAGGAAATCATTTTCCCGCCGCAGTACTCTTTAGCTTTATCTTGCAGAATTCTAGTAAATGCTTCAAAGCTTGAGGATTCTAATTCCATACCACCTAAGGGATCATCCTTGTGGGCATCAAAACCAGCAGAGATTAATATAATATCAGGACCAAATTGATCCATAGCAGGAAATATTTTATTTTCAAACTCTTTAATGTAATCTGCCTCTACAGAACCTCGAGGTAGAGGACAATTTAAATTTGCACCCTCACCCTTGCCTCTTCCAATATTGGAAGCCTTTCCCGTTCCTGGATAAAAAGGATATTGGTGTAGACTTGAGAAAAATACTGTATCATCCTCATAGAAACTTGCCTCAGTTCCATTTCCATGATGGACATCCCAATCTAGAATAAAAATTTTCTTAGCACCTAATGTCTGCAAATACTTCGCACAAATTGCAATATTATTGAAAAAGCAAAATCCCATAGCTGACTCTTGAACTGCATGATGTCCTGGCGGACGCACCAATGCGATTCCATTAGTAGCCTCTCCAGACCAAACCGCATCAGCAAGTGTGAGTGCAGATCCAGCCGCAAGGCTTGCTGCATGAAAGGTTCCTTGCGAGTACGGAGTGTCCGCATCTATAAAGCCTGATCTTTTTTTATCACATAGCTCTTGTAATGTTAGTATATAATTATTGTTGTGGATTTTTGCTATAGTTTCTATAGATGCTGGCTTGACTTCAGGTCTTTGTAGATTTGAATAATAACTCGTTTTTTCTAATCGGTTGCGGATTGCTGTGAGACGCTCTTTCTTTTCTGGATGAAGCCCCGTATCGTGTTCCAGGAATTCTTCTTTCCAAATCAGTGCCGTTTGATTCCCTATCATTGTAATGTTTTAGACCCATTCCAGTTAGTTAGATTGGAATGCATCAAATCAAGGATTTTTTATGAGCAAATTTGTTTTTTTCACTGCATTAATGTTTTTCCTGGGCTGCAAAAGTTCCAATGCCTCCGAAAATAATGGCGAGGCTAAATCATCAAATTCAGCACCTTCATTTTACCAAGGAGTTTATGTCTCGAACCGCACAGCCTCAACTCCTAAATTACTGCAAAGCCTTGTTGCCGATCTCAAAAAAGCAGGCATAAACACTGTTATAGTAGATGCTCAACCCCGCAAGCTACCTGAAGGAATAATTGACTACTTTAAATTGAACGATCTGTATGCTATAGCAAGAGTTGTAAATTTCGAGGGAGGATTAACTTCTCAATTTCCAAGCAAGGAAAGGATGAAGAGTATTAAGGCTGCTGTTTCCTATTCTTGTTTACAAGGTTTTAAAGAAATTAACTTGGATTATATTCGTTACTCTGATGGAGGTTGGGATTTTCGAGCAAGCTTTGATAAGAGATATGAAAATATAACAGGTATTATCTCTGAAATCAGAAGAGATACTTTGAAGGATTGCGGACAAGATGTACAATTCGGAGCTGATATATTCGGAAGAGTTCCTTTTATTGAAAATGATGCTATTGGTCAGAGAGTTGAGAATTTTGCTGAAGTAGTGGACAATTTGTACCCAATGCTCTATCCATCTCATTTCTATGGACTCAAATCAAGAGTAGGTGACCCCTATACTACAGTATTAGAAGGCATGCAAAAGACTATCCAAAGATCTAAGCCTACAACTTCGGCAATTGCTTGGATACAAGGATTTCAAATGCATATTGGAGCCTCTGGTCTAAGCTATAAAGATTATATCAAAGCTCAAATGCAGGCTACACTTGACGCGAAGAGCAAAGGCTTTATTGTATGGAATGCACATAATGATTATGGAACGACCTTAAATGCATTTTTAGAATTTAAGAAGCAAAATGAAGAAACACTATCTAAGTTGAATCAATAAAATTTTGATTCAATCTAAAGGAAGCTTAGTTATGATATTCCCTAATAGGGTTTGAGGAAGATGTTAGAATCTCTAGGTGCACTCTGCTTTCTAAAAATTAAAAAGTTATTCCTTATTTCATCTTATTTAAGCATTGATGTAGTATTAGGTGCTACAGCCGTTGGAAGTTTTTTCTGGAAAATATCTAATGAGCCTATCCCCTTCGCCTGGTTTTTCATATTTCCACTCGCAGTGTATGGAATATACAACCTCGATCATTGGCTAGACATCCAAACTAACTCAGAGCTTGACCAGAATCCAAGACGTAAATACCACCAAAAGCATTCATTATTTTTACTACTATCGATTTTAATATCTATCGGTACCTCACTATTTGGTGGTTTGTATTTTTTTACAGAAGAAATGATTTTCACTGGTCTTTCAATTGGTGCCATAGCTATTTTACACTTTTTAATTTTGAATCTACCTTTCTTTCAAAATCGTTTTTATCCTGTTAAAGAAATGACGATTGCAATAATTTATACAATTGGAACAGCCTTCCCGATTCTTCAGCCATCTCCTCTGTCTCAGATGAGCAAAATAGAAATCCTTCTTATAATTTTTCTCTTTTCAATAGTTTGGAATAATCTTATAGTGAACGCAGTCTCCGACTATGAGGATGATAAGATAGAAGGCTTTCCCTCACTACCGATTCAAATTGGGATTCAAAAAACACAGTGGATTTTCGCATTATCTTCATTAGCTGGTATATTCAGTGCAATCTCTATTTTCAACCAAGATACTAATTTACTGAATTTGAGAACATATTTAGTCTTTGCATTTGCTTTGATAATTCCTATTATTCAGATTTTAGTTTATTCAAAAATGAAACAGAATAAAGATCTTGTAAGAATGATCGGAGAGTTGCCTTTTATATTATTTTTTCTGGCCTAAAAAAAACCTTTTCTTTCCAACAGTATTGATTCTTCTTTTATTATGGCAACATCACAACTTTTTCCCATTCGACTCACAAATCTCATGAAAGTTCCAGAAACCAAATCACTTGCTGAGGAACTACTTGCTTCTCTACAAAAGACCCTAGTGGAATTAGAGAACCCAGAAGAAAATCCCTGCTTGGTTTTTAAGCAAAACATGGAAGAAGGTTTTCTCTTCCCTGCCGCATTGAAAGATGCAAGCAATGCAGTAACAGTCTATGCAAATATCTACCAAAGTATTATAGAGCTAAAAGAAATTCTTGAATTAAAAAAGTGGGATTGATTCCTACTTAACTAGGGAAGCACAACATCCACGAATAAAATTGCTTCATTATCTAAGATTTTGGAAAATACAAGAACCCTTTGATCCAACTTAGAATCAAAATAAGGATCCTGTGTATTCCAAGAATTTTTATAACGAAAGCATAATTTAATATGCTTATAAAAATAACTCATATAAGACCAATTCTTACCTATTGATTTACTATCTTGTTTGAATGAGCTTCCTTGTGACCTTTCATAATATGGTGAAATTTGATTCCCATTCCAATCCGTAGCATAGACTCTCATGATTTCAGGAGTTGCGAAAAATACAGATTGTACATCTATATGGAGAATGTCTTGGATTCTTTTGCTAAAAATATTTTGCTTAGTTAATATATTTCTAGTCCTTTCCTCAAAGTCAATTTCTTGCAAAATGGAATTTCTCTTTGAACTATGAAACTCGACTAAATAATTCTCAAGCTGCTTAGGCATCTCAAGCAAATTACGAGCCTCGGCAGATGGCATACCCAAAAGAAAACCTTGGAGATAGCGAGCACTCGAATCAATAGCAAGATTCATCTCATCTAAAGTCTCAATTCCCTCAAATAGTAGTTCTGCTCCTATACCTAGACTCAAATCTTTTAGATACTCTAACATAGATTTGTAACGATTGGATTGAAGAGATTTCTTGAGCAGTATTAGATCAATTCGAATGATATCTGGTTGGAGTGCGCCGAGGCGTTCTAAATTGGAAGATTCCGAACCAACATCATCCATAGCGATTTTATAGCCCATGTGCTTAGCTAGTTCAACAGCAGTGGCAAGGGAATCTAATGAACGGAGAGTGGAGATTTCTATAATCTCTAAATATATATTTTCGGGAGGAATTTGGTGCTTTTCTACTAGAGAAAGGATTCCTAATCGTCCTGATTTCTTGGGATCTTCTTCTAAGTCTCGCAAAAGTCTATCAGGACTTAAGTTAATAAATAATTTACCTTTAGGGGAGGATTTATAATCTGAAAAAGTTTTTTCTAAAATTGATGTCTCAATTGCATCTCTAAATTCATCGTGAGAATTTTGATTGATAAACTCTTTGGGAAGAATCGCAGGTTGAACGGAGATATCTCTAGCCAAAATCTCATGTCCAAATACCCTACTATCTTCAATAGAAATTACAGGTTGATAAAAGGGTTGGTAGTTCTTCATATAATTTTGACTTGTTGATAATTGAAAAAAGCGCTCAGTAATAATAAACTAATATAAAACTAAAAAGAGCCATTAGACATCCCACTAAGGACTTTTCTATGGATCTCCAAGGTCTATTGATAAGTAGAAATAAAATTGCAATAGGCAAAGCTGTTTCAATTCTATTAGCTGATACTTCACCAAGAATAAAAATAGATGCTAGAGCGACAAAAATTGGAACAATTATAAACCATTGTTTTGTAGTTCGGTTGGAAATATAATTTTTTAAATTTATAAGAAAATCTTTAGTGTCTTTTTTGGAATGCTGGTCTTCTTTAGATTTGGCTGGGAAGAGAGCAAGTAAAACAAATGAGATTGAAAAACAGAGAAGAACTCTATACAAGAAATTTAATTTCACTCCAAAAATTGGTCTTGCTTTGTCAAATAAATTTAATAGATAGAATTTTTCCAGAGCAATAGATAGAAAGGGACTTAGCAAAATTACTATTATAGCAATCGTCTTAGATGGAGTTCTCCATAAAATTCCCGTTAGGAATACAGCCAAGATCCCAGGCGTTAAGTAGGAAGATTGATCGGATACTCTTATAAAGAAATTTCCTTTTGAATCGGGAGTATAAAGAGTAATTGCAAATAAGATAGAAAGTGCTAGGATAAAAATTGTAAAATATTGACCAGCCTGTATCAATTGAGTTTCAGTTGTTTTCTTAGGATGCAATTTTGCATAGAGATCTATTGAAAATAAGGTAGCAGCAGAATTCACCATTGAATCCAAAGAAGAAACAATCGCGCAAAAGACGCCAGCAAGAATAAAGCCCTTAAAGCCGTAATGAGATGGAACAACTTCAGTTAATAACTTCGAGAATGTGTCATCAGGTAGAAGTTCTTGAGATAAGAATATTTGTGAAGCGGCAATACCAGTCACTATTGTGATGAAAGGAATTAGAATTTTCAGAAAGGAAGCAATAAAAATTCCAGTCCTAGCTTCTTCCAATGATATAGCAGCAAGAGACCTTTGAACTATGTATTGATTACTAGTCCAATAGAAAAGATGGAGCAGGAATAAGCCGGTCATTGCTCCTGGAAAAGGGAGCTGAGGATGGTCTGCAGGAAGACTAATATGAAGTTTATCGTGATTTACAATAAGAGAGAAAAAGGAATCCGTCTTGCCCGAGGAAAAAGTAAAAAATGTAAGTAGCAGCGCAGAACCAATCAAAAAGAAAGATTGAATTACATCTGTTAGTATAACAGACTCAAGTCCACCCTTATAGGTATATGCGAATACAATAAAAGCCATAAGCAAAACTACCAACTCATAAGTGACCGCTCCATCTAGCAAATATGTAGTTGTCCTTGCTCCAATATAAAAAGCAGCAGTCATTTGGATTAGGATAAGTAGGATAGAAATTATTGAATAAGCGACACTGCTCATTCTTCCAAATTTATTTTCCAGATATTGGCTAAGTGTAGTTACACCTAGCTTACGATAAGCGGGCAATAGAAAATATGCGAGTATCAATAAGGCAGGAATGCTGCCGAACTCATAAAGACTCTGTGCAAATCCTATGGAAAATCCTACACCTAACATTCCAACTAATTGATTCGAAGAAATATTTGTGGCAAAAAGAGAACCTGCGACACCCCACCAGCGGATCTTTTTTCCCGCGAGAAAATAATCAGAGGAAGTATTTTTTTCAGAACGAGTGAAGTACAAACCTGTAAAAGAGATTCCCAGGATGATCGCCCCAAATACTATGAAATCTAAAATGTCCAAAGAAGCCTCTTTTAAGCTGAAATCACCCAATTTATCTGGGCGCTTTATTCATTATATTATACTTTTTATCTGCTATAGCGTATTCGTCAAGGAGATTAGCCATGTTTGAGAGAAAATTTTCCATCCGAACCCCAGAGGATGCAACTGAAATTTCTTGGTTTTGCGATATCTGCAATGGAGATTTTGAATTTCTAGGGCAGATGGATGGAGAATTTCGCAGTAGCTTTGAACACTGCAAAGACATAGTTGTAAAAGCAGATCAGGCTGGTTTTGAAAATATTTTATTACCATCATCTTACCAAGTAGGACAGGATACTCTAAGTTTTGCAGGCGCAGTTGCTCCTATGGTGAACAATATGTCCTTGCTAACTGCCGTTCGGTGTGGAGAAGTCCATCCGCCTATGCTTGCCCGTGCAATTTCAACCTTAGATCATATGTTGAAAGGGAACCTAACCGTAAATATTATTTCTTCCGACCTACCAGGCACAAAGGTAGACAATATCATACGGTATGAAAAATCAAGAGAAGTTATTGAGATTCTAAAACAATCCTGGACTCAGGAAGAAATTAACTTCAATGGCAAGCACTACCAGATACAACTGCCAACAGATCCTGTCAAGCCCTACCAACAAAATGGAGGCCCCTTACTTTACTTTGGTGGAATATCGGAAGAAGCTAGAAAACTCTGTGCAGAACACTGTGATGTATTTTTAATGTGGCCAGAGACAGAGAACAATTTGTACGAAACTATGACTGACCTTTCTACCAGAGCGGCAGAGCTTGGAAGAAAAATTGACTTCGGCTTAAGAATTCACATGATAGTTCGAGAGACTGAAAAAGAAGCAAAAGACTATGCAAAGAGATTGATCTCCAAATTAGATTTAGCAAAAGCACAAGACTTGAAATCAAGAGCATTGGATTCTAAATCTGCTGGAGTATTAAGACAAGATGAACTTCGCAAGACTTCCGATTCAGATGGTTTCATTGAAGATATCGTTTGGTCGGGAATTGGTTTGGCAAGATCTGGCTGTGGTTCAGCCCTAGTTGGAACACCTGAACAAATACTCAAGAAAATCCAAGTCTACAAGGATATGGGAATTCGTTCTTTCATTTTCTCAGGCTATCCATTATTACAAGAAATTGACTATGTTAAAAATTTGCTTCTACCCTCACTCAATAATACGAAACTTAGTAGAATCCAAGGTCGAACACCTGAATCCACCCCAGAAACCCCTCTTACTTATGGAGCGAGAAAGTAATGCAAGAAATTAGAATTCATCCCAAAGGCCCACACATTTCTCGTTTAGTGTATGGTGCTTGGCGCATGTTAGATGGTGGTTTAACAGAACAAGATATAGAACGAAATATCCAGACCTGTATAGATCTTGGAATCAATTGGTTCGATCATGCAGATATCTATGGGAATTATGGATGCGAGGAATTCTTCGGTACAGTCTATAAGAAAATAAAATCAAAACTGCCTGAATTACATTTTGTAACAAAAACTGATATCATGCTTTTCTCAGATAAATATCCAAGTAGAAAAGTCAAACACTATGATTCCAGCCCAAAGCATATTGAAGAATCTGTAAATAACTCTTTAAGAAATCTTGGGATAGAAAAAATAGATATCTTATTATTGCATAGGCCTGACCCATTATTGAATGCAGATGAAACAGGCGTTTGTTTGGATCAATTGATAGAAACAGGAAAAGTATCTTATGTTGGTGTATCCAATTTTACACCTAGCCAAGTATCGCTCCTCCAATCTCGGATGAAAAATCCTCTCATTACCAATCAAATAGAAATAAGCCTCAAAAAGATAGATCCATTTATCAATGGTGATATAGATTTTCTCTACCAACAGAAGATTAGACCCATGTCATGGTCGCCTTTAGGTGGAGGAAGCCTTATGAGATCTGTCGCAGATTTGCAGAAAAATGCAAGCTCAAGTGAAATTTCTAAACATGAAAAGGCAGCTCCCTCCTTATCACAAATCATTCTAGATCTAACAGAAAAATACCACACTACCGAAAATGCAATAGCACTGGCTTGGCTGCTTCGACATCCATCGGGAATCATCCCTGTAATAGGATCCAACAGTGCGGAACGTATCCAGCAAATGGCGAAGTCTTTAGACATTATTTTAGATAGAGAAGATTGGTTTCTTCTATACCAAGCAGCTTTAGGGAAGGAGGTTCCATAATGAACACAAGTGTTGTCGGAATTGCAATTGCCGTATTCTCTGTTCTACTAGCTATTCTAATTGAAGGAGCAAGCTTACTCGCTTTCCTAAAGCCCTCGTCCATATTATTAATATTAGGTGGCACAATAGGAGCAACCTTTGCATCCTACTCACTATCTGAGATCAATCACTTTAGAGTTCATTTCTTCGAGGCAATGGGAATTCAAACTAGAATAGATCTTGTAAAAATTTTCAATCGTTTTATAGAAATAGCTCGTAAGGATGGACTCTTGGCTTTAGAAGATGAGATCCAGAAAATTCCCCACCCATTTCTAGCCAAAGGAATCAAATTAGTTGTAGATGGTTCTGATCCTAGAACTCTTGAAGAAATACTAATGGAGTATGCCGACGAACAAGAAGTAGATGAATCAACATCGGCTCGAATCTTAGACACAGCAGGTGGATATTCGCCAACTGTTGGTATCATTGGGACTGTACTAGGTCTTGTTCATGTATTGGAAAATCTGGGAGCAGGAACAGCTGCCTTAGGTGAAGGCATTGCAACGGCCTTTATAGCGACATTTTACGGAATTGCATTTGCCAATTTAGTGTTCTTACCACTTGGAAATAAATTGAGAAGCTATGCCAAAACAAAATCCAAAGAAAGACATGCCATTATAAGAGGAATCGTTTCCTTACAAGCAGGTGAAAATCGAAGAATCCTTATCGAGAGAATGGAACCTTTTATTTGATTAAAGGGTTGCTATAATAGGGCCCTTTCGCGTAACAATAATTGTGTGCTCCATTTGAGCGACATAAGAATTATCTCTGGTTGTCAATGTCCAATTGTCACCAGCTTCATAAGCATACTCAGATCCAGTTGATATAAAAGACTCAACTGCCAAGACCAAACCTTCATTTAAAATTCGTTTTTCTCTTTTATCTTCGTAGTTCAAAACTTGAGGGTCTTCATGTAATTTGCTACCTGTTCCATGACCGGCGAGATTTTTGATAACTGTAAATCCATTTAGATTTGCAGTATGCTTGATAGACCTACCAATCCAGCGCAGAGGATTGCCTGTCTTAGCTTGTTTGATTCCTGATAGTGTCGACTGAGAGGCAGCTTCGCAAAGTTTTGCGAATCTTCTAGCACCCTCATTGGATATTGTGAAAGAAATTCCAGTGTCCGCATAATAAGCATTTAAATGTGCTGAGATGTCTATATTTATTAAATCTCCACTCTGGATGATTTTCTGCTTAGAAGGGATGCCATGTGCGATTTCATGATTGAGACTTATGCAAGTCATTCCAGGAAATTTATAATCTTTAAAAGGGGCAGAGTCGACTGATTCTTTATCAAAAAATAATTTAGCATATTGATCTAAGTCCCAGGTGGTCATTCCAGCTTGGACATATTGCATCATTGCTTTACGAACTTTTGCCACAAATTGTCCGACTTTTAAAATTCCATTTAAATCTTTTTCGTTGCTAATTGACATGATCTCATCCTACCTAATTAAGAATGTTAGGATTCCAATGTTTAAAATTAAAATCCTTTGCAAAGATATTTTTACCAATCAGGAGAACATTCAATGATAAGGTTTGAATAGAATTTTCCATTTAAAATTAATTTATAACTATGTAGATGCAGTATTGAGTTATTAATTTTATTATTTAAGTGTAAATTTGTATTTTGAGAAAATTCCTTCCTCTCAGAAATATTGTTATCTAATGGTTTTCTTTTTAATCCATCATCCTTTGTTTTTCCATAAACTTCATCTCCTAGAATAGGATAACCAAACTCAGAAAGGTGAATTCGAATTTGGTGTCGTCGACCCGTGATAAGTTCAGCCTCCACCAAACTGGTATTTGCTCTTATGTTTCTTTCAATGACTTTACATTCAGTAATTGCTTTTCTTCCACCAGAACGAACAGTCTGCACTCTTTTGTTACCATCTTTTAGGAAAGTTTCAATACGAAATTGAGAATCCTTAATTATTCCATGAACTTTTGCTAGATAGAATTTATTGGAATCAACTAGAATCTCGTCTACATCCTTATTGCGAGCTGGATCTAAACCAAATACTACTATACCAGTTGTATTCAAATCCAGACGGTTAGCTGTCCGAAGATAAGGAAGCTTCAGTGTTTCTTGGAGTTGTCTTGTGAAGTCGAGACGCGAAGGATCTTTGGTTTCATGAATCGGTATCCCTGCTGGTTTGTTAGCAATTAGTATAAGTTCGTCTTGGTAAAGAACTGGATTCATAGAAGCTGTCCACTGTTAAGAATCACAATATTTCTAATTTCTGAGTAAAACTTTCTCGATAAATAATTTATTTTATTCATGATTAGAAATTTTTTTAAAATAGTATCAATCTTGGATAATTAATTCAAATTCATAACCTTCATAAGTTCTAAGATTAATTACACCATCTTGCAAGATAAGGTATTGTCCTTTGATTCCGAGAAGTTTGCCTTCGATTGTTTGATCAGGTTCTACTTTAATCGATTTTGCTTTAGAAAATGACTCAATGGGAAAATTGATTTTTGTCGATTCTTTCATCTTAGATGGCTTCATTTCAATAGGAATTGATTTGCCTTTCTCACTTTCCATAGTTAGTTTAGCATTTTCAATAGCTCTCACAAACTTGGATCTTTCTTTTACAAAATCAATTTCACCTTGCACTGGATTGGTGGTTACCATCTTCTGCCAAGCAGTTCGATCTGGCAAAAACTGACTTAGATATGCTTCTATTACTCCCGCCTCTCTTCTAGAGTCAGTAGTCACTAATTCAATTGCTTCAACAGCCCCTTGGTCTATCCAACGATTTTCAATTTTCTTTTCTTTGGTGATTCCAACCTTAGCTCCCGATGTATTTGCTAGATAGATAGAATGTTTTTTAAAGCAATTCGCCTCAGCCCATTTAGGCTCACGACAAGTTCCTAAATGATAGTGACAAAGAGTCGGAGACATGATACAAAGATCATTTTGTGCAAGTTCCACAAAACAATTATAACATGATCCTTGGTTAAAACTTTTTTTGGTAAGCTTTCCACAATTCACACAACGAATCTTACCAGAAAATTTCAATTTAATCAACTTACCAATCTTACTAGAAATATTTGATATAGATTTTTCTAAAGCTTCTGACTTTCCTGGTTTTTTACCGTTCAATTCGTCCGCATATTCTACATAGCATAAATCGTATTGAATTTCAATATGGGATTGATCCTTGGAATTTGACTTCCAGGTTTTACCCATCATTCGCAGGTAGCCTTTGGTAATATTTTTTTTACTCATGCAATAAAACTATTCTTTAGAAAGCAATTTAGAATTCAAAAAGAAATCCTTTATAAAAAACTTTGCTATTCCTTTATTTCGAATAGTCAATTTCTTCTCCACTCTTCACCCAATTCTCTGAATTCAATTCCACAGAGATCAAGGATTTAAGTGTGGGTTCTTTATTTTCATTTGTCCAATTGAATACAATAACTCTTTCTTTGAATCTATAATGAGAAATCAATCCATTGGAATCGTAATAAGCAATGATTGAATCTGGGTTTGTTTCATTCTGTAAGCTAGATGCACCGATTTGAAGTGCGATTCCACCAATCAAAGGAATTTTTTTATCCGATTCCCAAATAGCAATAGTTCCCCCTGCCTTATATTCTAAGCTAGGATCCTTTACAGGTAGACTAGAACTACCATCATAATTCAAAAGACTGCATGGAAAATCACCAGGCATACTTGGAAACATTTCTGGACATTGTGAATACTGGTACAGTTTTTCTTTTGTAAAAGTTAACTTTGATAGAAGAGAAGTTCTTACTTTTGCGAAAGCGTAGGCTTTGAGACGAGTCTTCAACTGTCTTTCTGGCAGAGGCACCCATTTAGAAATTTCAGATGCATCTTTCTCGCTAATTTTTATTTCGGAATTTGGTAAAGCTCTTGAATTGACCTTAGATTTCTCTGAAGAAGATTTTTCTTCTGAAAATAAAGAGCGAACATTTGTTACTGATAAAAATGTGATAGCCATCAGAGCAAAAACACTAAGTGTATATTTAAAATTTTGTTTCATAGAATCTCCTTTAATACAACCAATACAATTTTGCTTTATTGTTGTATTTTACTTCTTTCTCTTTAAATGATTTTGTAAAAGTCTCATACTGGACTCCCTCATTAATGGCAGACCTTATCTTAGAATTGCCCCAAAGATAATCGATTGAATAAACCTTAGACCATCTAGTCCAAGCAAAATCTTTGGAATACATTTTCTTCATTGTTGAAATTAAATTATATGTCAGCTTCAAGGGATCATAATTAGCATTCACAAGATTCATCCTTAGACCCTTGCAGATTTTGCCAGTATGAGGACCAAATGTAGGTTTAAAATATACAGGAGTGAAATAGTATTCCTTGTTAGATGACTTATTTAATACTTCAGCAAATTTTTCAGGATGATTCATCCAGGGTGCACCAAAATAAACAAAAGGCGCTTGTGTACCTCGTCCTACAGAAACATTTACCCCCTCTAAAAATACTAAACTAAAATAATTTCTTGCACTATCCAAATTTGGCAAGTTAGGTGATGGTGTATTCCATGGGATACCAGCATTTTCCATTGATTGCCCTCTCTTGTATTCACCCACAGGAACAACTTCGAGATCTACTTTCTTCTTCAGATATTCAGCGTTATAGAAAAGAGCTGCCTCACCCAAAGTAAGTCCTGTAAATAAGGGGCTTGGAAATTCTCCTGCAAAATTCTGAAATCCTTTTTCCACAAAATCTCCTTGTCCACCAAGATGCATGCTAGGTGAAATATGATCCAAGACTACAAAACGAATTTTGCGACCAGCACTTGCATCCATCAATCGCTTAAGGACCGTTAGGTAAGTATAACACCTCATTCCCATACCTTGTACATCAAATACAATTGCCTCAGATTCTTGCACGACCTTGAGAAGATCAGCAGTGGACAGTTTGTATATATGATAGATCGGCAGATCAAAAGTAGAATCAAGGGTTACTGGACTTTTATTGAACTCTTCTTCGAGACCAAAAAATCCATGCTCAAGTCCTATCAATTGGCTTAAAATAGCGCCTTGTTTAGAAAATTCCGTCTTGATGCGATCTGGGTTTATCCCAATTCCAGAAGGGTTTGTAACTAATAGAATCTTTTTTCCTTTTAAATTAGGTAGCACTCGGTTATAAAAAGTTTCCGCCGAAGGGATGATCTTCGAATCATCAGGGTGAAGCCGAATTTGGTGTTGGCTTTCCGAACAAAGGGACAAGGTAAAAAAGTTTAAAAATAGGAATAAAGCTAATTTTTTGTTCATCTATTGTTATTCTTTTGAAAAGGGCTATCTTCTCAAGTAGGATATTTTCAGAAAAATTATACATTTCCTTGCAAAACCCCAAGCTTGAACGATGGAATTTTCTTAAATTCTATAAAAATAAATTTTATGATTTTTAAAAAATCACTTAAAGAAATCGTAAAAATTTTAGTTTAGGAAATTTTGCATTCGCATAAAAGACTACAAAAATAAAGCATGAATTAACAGCTATTTAAGATTAGTTTAAATCAACCAATAACCTTTTAAATTTAAATATGAACAAAACCCATTACTTGATAACAATCCTTTTTCTACTTTCCATGGCAAATTGCGTAAACGCTAATCTTGAAAACCCTTGCGATATACAGTCGGAATCCTTTTTAAATACAATATTCGTTAAGTCTCTAATTCGAGACTCCAGTTCACACTGCGGATACAGTCTGCAATTCAATAATCCTACCCCACCTACAAAGAGCCTGTCGACTATGATGGCATCCAATCATACTCTACTCAAGTTTGAAGATGGTCGTGTCAAAGCATGGGGCGACGGAACCCTTGGGCAACTTGGTTATAATAATAACAAAAATATTGCAGATGGTGCCGCTGGAAATCTCACTATCCAACAATCTGCTTTCCTTCCAATCACAGAAACCGTAACCCAGCTTGCTGAAGGAGACGTCCACAGTTGTGCCTTACTTAGCTCAGGCAATGTTAGATGTTGGGGGGAAGGTGCCGATGGTCGACTCGGATATAATAGTACTGATGCTGTCGGTGATGGTGTGGCTTTAAGTATTGAGGCAGCTGGCAATGTCCCCATCGGAGAAAAAGTAATTCAAATATCTCTAGGAACGGTACATAGCTGTGCTTTGTTAGCAAGAGGAGCTGTTCGGTGTTGGGGTAGAGGTGACTTCGGACAACTAGGATATAATGATACACAAGCTATAGGTGATGGATTCGGACCGAGTATTCAAACGGCTGGAGATGTTCCCTTGGGTGGAACTGCAACTCAGATCTCAACAGGTGACCAACATACCTGTGCACTTATGAGCAACCAAGCAGTACGCTGCTGGGGAGGAAATGGTTCTGGACAATTAGGTTATAATAATACAACTCAAATCGGTGCTGGTGGTCAAACTATTATAGATTCTGGGGACATTCCCCTCGGTGGACTAGCCATTCAAATCACCTCAGGGGCAAGTCATTCCTGTGCTCTATTAAATAATGGAGCAATGCGATGCTGGGGAGAGGGTGCTGATGGGAATTTAGGTTACAATGCTTCTAACAATATAGGCGACTCTGCCCCTTCTAGCATCATTACCACAGGTGATGTTCCTACAGGCGGGATCGTGAAACAAATTACTGCTGGATTTTTTCATACCTGCGCTCTCTATGAGCTTGGGAATGTGCGGTGTTGGGGAGATGGTAGCAGTGGACAATTAGGGAATAATACCAATACAAATATAGGCGATGGTTTTACACCAAGTATTATTGCTTCTGGAGATATCAACCTAGGAGGAAAAGCAACTCAAATTTCAGCAGGATCTAGTCATACCTGTGCCTTGTTAGATACAGGATCGGTTCGATGCTGGGGAAATGGTGGAAGTGGTCGCTTAGGCTATAATTCAACCTCTAACATCGCAAATGGAACTGGACTAACCATTCTCCAGGCTGGCGATATAATTCTTGAGTGAAATATTTGCCTATAGTATCATCAAAAGTGCATTAACTTGAACTTTTATTCACAAGATTTATTCAAATTTGGTAAGATTTTACTCCTTACTCTAACATAGCCACCATAACTTGGAGCTTAGTTTTCTTTGGAGAAGTTGTTTTCTTGAGAGTTTCTATTGCTTTGTAGTGTTCGTTGATGGTCGTCCAATAGGCATTGACTCCACCCCATTTGCGAACAGCTGCAGGCCCTGCATTGTAGGCAAGAGTTGCTTTCTCTAGATTTCCCATTTCTTTAGTTAAATAATTCATATAAGCAACACCAATAGTAATATTGATTTCTGGTTCTTGGATTTTTTTGTGTTCATAGGGAATCCCATTTTTTTCAGCCATCCACTTCGCAGTAGGATGAAGAAGTTGCATATAACCTTGGGCTTTTTTCTTGGATCTTGCTGTTTTCTTAAACTGAGATTCAGTTTGGATCATTGCAAGAAGGAAGGAGGTCTTATTGATTCTGAGACTGTCTATGCTATTGCCAAAATCAAGGTTTTGTGATTCTTGAATCACTGTGTCTACCAAACGATTCAATTCTTTAGGATCAATTTTTGATCTCTGGCTAAGGATATAAGATTGAACAAATTCTCTTTCTTGTAGGATTTGATTTTCTTGGTAACGAGATAGAACCTGCTCGTTGGTAGACTGGAAAACAAATAGCAGCAAAAAGCTGAAAGAGATTCGTTTCAAAAAGGGAATTTTCGCTTTTTTCTTCAACTTGGGTTTTTGAGCCGAGAAACCTTCTGTATTTTCGTTTAAAGTTGTTTGTTCGTTTTTCATTTTCGCCTCTTTTTGTGCATCGCACAAATCTTGAGACCATTTTGTGCGGCGCACAAATTTGGACAAGAATAAAATAGATTATTTTTTGAGCAGAGGGTAGTTATTTTTTCTAGAATTAAGAGATTTTTTCCTTAAAAATTTGAAATCTATCCAAAAAACCAGATATCAGGCACAATCTAGGTTTCTATGAGGGCTTATTTATTTTCCTAAACCCATGACATCATCAGTTCCCTTGGTGAGATAGTAGGCTGCGATGATAGGGATAAAGGTAATCATTACGATAAAAACTGCTACAACATTGGTAACTGGTCTTTGTCTGGGTCGAATCAGCTCTGTCAGCATCCAGATTGGCAGCGTGGTTTGTTGGCCTGCGGCAAAAGTTGTTACAATCACCTCATCAAAGGAAAGAGCGAAGGCAAGCATTCCTCCCGCAAGAAGTGCCGTTGCTATATTGGGCAGTATAATATGTCGAAAGGTTGCGAAGCTATTTGCACCCAAATCCATCGAAGCTTCCAACTGAGAAAGAGAGGTTCTTCGAAATCTTGCGAGTACATTATTGTAAACAGTCACAATACAAAATGTAGCATGGGCGATGACAATGGTATAGAAACTAAAGGGAATATCAAACATGGAAAAGGCTGACCTAAGAGAAATCCCCGTTATAATTCCTGGGAGCGCGATAGGAAGAATCACTGCAAAAGAAATAATTTCTTTACCAAAGAATTTTGCCCTATGAACGGCCGCCGCAGCCAGAGTTCCAAGTACTAGCGCGCAAAGTGTGGACCAGGTTGCCACTTCAACGGAAAGTTTGATCGCCTGCCAGATATCATTTCTTTCCCAGACAACTGCAAACCATTTTGTCGTATAACTAGGTGGAGGAAATTGATAGGATTTCTCTTCCGTAGTGAAGGCGTAGAGAAAAATAAAAAGAATGGGGACATGCAAGAATAAAAATCCAATGATAGCAAATGCTTTAAGACTCCAGCTTGCTCTTCTTTGGGAGGCTGAGTTGGTTTTTTTCTTATTCGAAGATTTAAAGGGCATGGAAAGCTCCCAATTTCTTAGCTATCCAAAGATACAATGCCATGATAAGAATGGGCACTATAGAAAATGCAGCCGCCAAAGGTATGTTACCTGCAGTCCCTTGGTGGGAATAGACTGCCTGACCAATGAAGATTGCTGAAGGGCCAATGATTCCTGGAATGATATAATCTCCCAAGGTTAAAGAAAAAGTGAATATAGAACCAGCAGCAACACCTGGGAAGGCAAGAGGGAAGATTACTTTCCAAAAAGTTTTGCCCGGAGGACTTCCCAGATCCGAACTTGCTTCCATTAAATTCTTAGGAATTCTTTCCAAGGATGCTTGGATGGGCATGATCATAAAGGGTAGCCAAATATAAAGAAAGACCAAGAAGGTTCCAAAATAAGAAATAGAGAGAGATGGACCACCTAATACAGGCGTACTGAGAAGTAGATCAAGAAACCATGTGAGTCCAATTTTGCCAAATAACCAACTGATCGCACCTTCTTTGGCAAGAAGCAATTTCCAAGCATAGACTCGAACCAAATAACTTGACCAAAGTGGAAGCATAATGGCTAGATACAGCCATGGCTTAGATCTCTCACTGGCAAAATGTGCCAAATAGTACGCCATAGGAAATGCAATCATAGCTGAGGCGATTGTAACAACAGTAGCCATAGAAGTTGTTCGTAAGATAATATCGAAATTTGTGATTGTAAAAAGTTGTTTATAACTTTCGAGAGATAGCTCTTTTACAATGAGTCCAGTGTAGCCATCAATATAGAAAAAACTCTGAAGCAGCAGCGTAAGCAAGGAACCAAAATAGATAATGCCCAACCAAAGAACAGGAGGGATGAGCAATAAAATTAGAAATAACTTATTGCGAAAAAATAAATAATTTGAAATACGCTGTGCAATTGTGCTCATGCTTAACCTACCAGAACTTGGCTATCGGCTTGGTTCCAACTTAATTTCACTTCTTTATCCTTTGCTAAAGAAGGTAGAATAGAATGAGAATTTGCTAAACTTGCGAGAATTTTAATTCCAGAACTCGTATAGAATTCAACTTTTGTATGAGATCCAGTATAAACGAGAACACCTACCTGAGCTTTTAATGAAATAGACGATGAGTCTTGGTTATTAGGAAAATTGCCTTCAGTGGCTTCTGCTACCTGAATTTTCTCAGGACGAACTAGATGCGTATTGGAATTACCGAAGATCTCCTGGGAGATTGCCCCCTCGAAAATATTCGAAAGACCTACGAAATTGGCAACAAAACTAGTCTTAGGTTTCTCATAGATTTCAAAGGGAGTTCCAATCTGTTCCACCTTACCATTATTAAATACTGCAATCCTATCGCTCATAGTCAGAGCCTCTTCTTGGTCATGGGTAACGAAAACAAAAGTAATCCCCACCTTGCGTTGTAAAAGCTTCAACTCCATCTGCATCTGTTCTCGTAGCTTGAGGTCTAGGGCACCTAAGGGTTCATCGAGAAGAAGAACTCTTGGTTTATTGATTAAAGCTCGCGCCAAGGCTACTCTCTGTCTCTGTCCACCCGAAAGTTGAGATGGTTTGCGATCGTAGACATCGGGTAACTGGATCATATCTAACATTTCTAATGCCTGTTTCTTTCGCTGAACTTTAGAGACGTTTCGTATCATGAGTCCATACTCTACATTTTCACCGACAGACATATGAGGGAAGAGGGCATAATCCTGAAATACAGTATTCACATCTCTTTCGTAAGGTGGTAGATTGCCAGCATCTTGACCGTGGATACGAACAATTCCCTCTGTCGGATTCTCAAAACCAGCAATCATCCTCAGACAGGTTGTCTTACCAGATCCTGAAGGTCCCAGCATGGAGAAGAATTCCCCTTCCCTAATTGCAAAATCAACTTGGTTGACCGCTATAACTTCTCCAAAATGACAGGAAACATTTTGAAATTCAACTGCGGATTGGCCTGAGGCAGGAGGTGGATTCTGATTCATGGATTGCCTACTTTTGCAAAAAAGATATATATAAAAACGTTCAGACAGCAAATAACAAGGGAAATAGAATAGAATTCATATTTCGAATCAAGAATAGGAATCTTGTTAGATGCTGCCTAAAATAAATAAACTTGATTATCTACCGCTGATCACAGAAATCATTTCTGTAACCCATCTATGATAAGGAACGCAAGTTCTCCCCCCTCCACAATTGGATTCAGGAGTTCTCCAGAACCAAATTTTATCAAAATTATCAAGACCATTAGTCTTACAACCTGCATCTGTTAGAAGAGCATTGCCTTTACAAGCATCTAAGTTAGCTGGAACAGATCCAAACCAAGCAGCTAAATCGCCCTGCACTTTTGCATCAATAGAGTGTTCCATCCATTTGTAAGCACAATTTGGATGTTCTGAATTTACATGAAGCATAGTTGTATCTGCCCAACCTGTTGCACCTTCTACTGGAACTACTGATTTTATAGGAGCATTATCAGCTTGTAAAAGATTCACTTGGAATGGCCAAGAAGAAGAAGCAACAAATCCTTCGTTCTTAAAATCCTCAATCTGAACAAAGGCATCATGCCAATATTTTGGAACAATTTTTCTTTGTTCTTTCAAAAGTTTAACGGCTGCTTCGAATTGCTTATCATCTAGTTCATATGGATTCTTGATACCTAAAGACTTATCATTGTGCATTAAATAAAGCGCAGCGTCAGCGATATAAATTGGTCCATCAAAACCTTGTACTCTATTCTTATTGGATTTACCATCTGGCAAATTCATTTCTTTGAAAACTACTTTCCAAGAATTAGGAGCTTCTTTGAAAACTTTAGAATTGTACATTAGAACATTAGCTCCCCACTGATAAGGAACTCCGTAATGCTTTCCGTCAACTGTATGCCATGGAGCTTTCTTTAAGCGATCGTCTACCTTGCTCCAACTTGGAATCAAGTCAGTATTGATTTCTTGAACTTTACTTCCTTTGATCAACCGAAGAGATGCATCTCCCGAAGCGGTTACCAAGTCAAAACCACCTTCGTTCATAAGAGCAACCATCTCATCCGAGGTTGCCGCAGTTTTAACGCTTACTTTACAGCCAGTTTCTTTCTCAAAAGAAGTTACCCAGTCAAAACCCTTGTCGGTTTCACCTCTTTCAATATAGCCTGCCCATGCAACGATGGATACTTCGCCCTCACCAGAACCAACTTCAGTTAGAACTTGACCTGTCTTCTTGCCTCCGCAAGCAACCAACAGAGCTATGCTGCTAGCCATTGCGAGTATATGAATTCTATTCATATTCATTTCTCCTGTTTGTAATCTTAGAATAACTAATTAAAAGCTTAGACTAATAAGACTAAAAAATAATCTATTTTTGCAAGAATTTTATTATTTTTCAATCAATCGATTGATTGAATCGTCTATATACTATCATGACAAAAAGTTTAACTCTAGTGCAATCCGATTTACCAATGAACGAGAAAATCATTGAAATCGCGACCAAGCTTTTTGCAGAAAAAGGTTACCAAACAGTATCAACTAGAGAAATTGCTGATTATTTAGGCATTAATATTTCCACTTTTCATTACCACACGGGCGGGAAGAGCAACCTTTACAAATCTGTGATCGAAAGTCTGTACCAAAGAGAATTGCAAGTGCTAAACCAACCAATTCTTGATTTTGAAGAAAGTAACTTTTCTGATAAAAAGAAAGTTCAAGATACTCTACTGAGGGCATTGGAAGGATTTCTAGATTTAATGCTGAAAGATCCACACAGAGCTCAACTTTATGTGAGAAGATGGTTGGAATGGCCAGATGAATTCATGCCCCAAGAAGTGAAAGTAACACTGAAGACCTTTCAGCCCTTGAAAGAATTTCTAGAAAAGGCAAAATCCAAGAAGTCAATCCGTGACACAGATTCATCTATTTTCATTCGATCTTTTTTATGGATGACCTATGGATATACCATCACAGGTGTTATAGATTGGAAAAATTGGGTATCAGACCCTTTCAAGAAGAAAAACTTGAATTCTTTCAAGGATTACATGCGGGAGTATACAGTTCAAATGCTTTGTGCATTATAGATTATAAAATTCATTTAGAACAAATATATTTACTTTTTAGGAAAGAATTTGATTAATTGATTCAAAAAAAATGAAAGCAACTATGAAATATTTTTATAAACCAACTAAACAAGAGAAAAGAGGATAAATCCATGCAAGAATACAAGATGCTTATAGATGGGGAATGGGTAAATGCTAAGTCAGGCAAGACAAGAGATATCACTGACCCAGCTAATGGTGATTTATTGGCAAAAGTACCTGAGGCAACCGCAGAAGATGCTAAATTTGCTATAGCTGCGGCAAGGAAAGCCTTCGACTCAGGAGAATGGAGAAAGACTTCTGCCCAGGCAAGAGGAAAATTACTCTTCAAAGTATCACAAGCTATTATGGATAATTTTGAGAAGTTTGTTGAAATGGAAGTTAGAGATTGTGGAAAGCCGCGAAGAGAAGCTGAATTCGATGTAACAGACGCTGCCAATTGTTTCGAATACTACGGAGGTCTAGCCACCAAAATTCATGGTCAGACCATGCAGACTCCTGATGGTTCCGTGAGCTTGATTGTTCGAGAACCAATTGGTGTTTGCGGACAGATTGTACCATGGAATTATCCACTTCTAATGTCCTGTTGGAAGCTTGCACCAGCTCTTGCAGCTGGAAATTGCTTGGTATTAAAACCATCAGAACTTACACCCATGTCAGCCTTAGAACTCGGCAAAATATTTACAGAAGTTGGGTTCCCTGCGGGCGTTGTGAATATCATCACAGGTCCTGGTGCAGGAGCAGGCGAAGAGCTCGCTTCCAATCCTATGGTTGATAAGATTGCTTTCACAGGTGGAACTGTTACTGGGAAGAAGGTAATGGAAAATGCTACCCAGAATATAAAGAATGTTACTCTAGAGTTAGGTGGTAAAAATCCCATCTTAGTCTTCGAGGATTGTAATTTTGAATCCGCTGTGGATTGGACATTATTTGCAGCATTTGCCAACCAGGGTGAAGTCTGTTCAGCAGGCTCAAGGCTACTTGTTCAGAAATCCATCCATCGTAAATTCGTAGACGAATTGGTGAAGAGAGTTCCACGAATCAAATTAGGTCATGGATTAGAAGAAGGAGTTGTAATGGGGCCTTTGGTCTCATCATCTCACAGAGACAAGGTGGAATCATATATTAAGATAGGTAAAGAAGAAGGAGCGAAGCTTCTTTGCGGTGGGAAAAGACCAGAGGGCAAAGAATTTGCGAAAGGAAATTTTGTAGAACCAACTATATTTGATGATGTAAAGCCATCAATGCGAATTGCTAGGGAAGAAATTTTTGGACCTGTGCTTTCGGTAATCCCTTTTGAGACAGAAGAAGAAGCTATTTCTCTTGCCAATGACTCTGAGTATGGGCTTGCAGCAGGAGTCTTTACATCTAACCTAACAAGAGGACACCGAGTGATCAATCAATTGAGAGCAGGGATCACTTGGATCAATAACTACCACCCAACCTACAATGAAATGCCTTGGGGTGGTTACAAACAGTCCGGTATTGGAAGAGAGTTAGGTCTATTTGGAATTGAAGCCTACCTCGAGACCAAACAAATTAATATTTGGATGGATGATAATCCTATTGGTTGGTATTAGGAGCTCCGACTTATGCATATCAATCTCAAAACAAAAATTCCAGGACCTAAATCTATCTCATTGATGGAAGAAAGAAAGAAGCATGTAGCAAGAGGTCCTTTCCATAGTACACCCATCTTCATAGAAAAAGCCCACGGTGCAAAAGTTTGGGACGTAGATGGAAACCAGATGCTAGATTTTGCCTCGGGAATAGGAGTCGTTAACGTTGGTCATACGGCTCCCGAAGTTGTAGCCGCTATCCAAGAGCAGGCAACTAAAAATATCCACTCCAGTATAAATGTTCTTGCTTACGATGGTTATATTAATCTTTCTAAAAAAATCAATGAAGCAGTGCCAGGAGATTTTGCAAAGAAAACTTTCCTCTGCAATAGTGGTGCAGAGGCTGTAGAAAATGCGATCAAGATTGCAAGATCTTATACAAAAAGACAAGCTATAGTTTGCTTCGACCATGCATATCATGGAAGAACCTATATGGCGATGAGTCTTACTTCCAAAGTAAAATTCTACAAACATACTTTTGCACCCTTCAATCCTGAAGTCTACCGTGCTCAATTCCCTTACCAATACCGTTGTCCAACCTGCAATGGGAACTGCTCCGCATCGAATACGAATTCAAACTCGAATTCCAAAGCCATTTCAAGCACGAAGCAAACAGAAACCTTCAGATCCGATTTGGAATCCAAATGTGAACCTTGCTTTCAATCTTTTGTGAATATGATCCAAGGTCAAATTGGAGCTGAAAATGTAGCCGCCGTTATCATTGAGCCCGTGCTAGGAGAAGGGGGATTTATTCCTGTCCCCATAGGCTATATGAAATCCCTCCGGAAATTCTGTGACGATCATGGAATCCTTCTCATACTAGATGAGATCCAATCAGGTTTTGGTAGAACTGGCAAAATGTTTGCTGTGGATCACTATGGTATAGTTCCCGATCTCATGACCCTGGCAAAAGGACTCGGTGGCGGTATGCCTATAGCAGCCGTTACTGGCAAGGCGGAAATCATGGATGCTCCACCCGAAGGTGGAATCGGAGGAACCTATTGCGGCAATCCCGTAGCCTGTGCTGCGGCGCTAGCCGTCTTTGAGCTTTTTGAAAAAGATAAGGGAGCACTTCTTTCCCACTCAGAACACATTGGCAAAATAATTGCCAAACGATTAGACTCCTGGAAGAAATCCTATTCACAAGTGGGAGATGTCAGAGGGCTTGGTCCCATGCAAGCCTTGGAGTTCGTAAAAGATAATAACACTAAGGAACCTAACAAGGAATTAGCTTCTAAAGTAGCCAAATACTGCTATGAGAATGGCCTTATTTCAATCACGGCTGGAACCTTTGGAAATGTGATTAGAATACTCGTTCCTTTAACTATATCCGAAGAAGAATTGGAAGAGGGTCTGAATGTAATTGAAAAAGGGATTGAAGCAAGCTTATGAGTAAAACCATAAAACAATGGATTGGTGGTAAATGGATAGAATCAAAAGAATCTCACCGAGTAAACAATCCATATGATGGAAAGAGCTTAAATGAATACGGTATTGCTTCACCTGAAGAAATCGAAAGTACGCTTCAAGCAGCTGCCCAGGCTAAGAAACCATTCGAGAAAAGTTCTCGTTTTATTCGAGCAAGGCTGCTTGCTGCTATGCAACATAAAATCCAAGCTAGAAAACAAGAATATATAGATATCATCATTTCTGAAGCAGGAAAGCCTCATACACTTGCTGATGGAGAAGTTACAAGATGTCTTGCTACCTTTCAGACTGCTTCGGAAGAAGCGACCAAATTTGTCGGTGAGACCTATGCTATGGATGTGGATGCTGGAGGAAGAGCCTTTGCAACAGCAAGAATAGAATTCTTTCCCAAGGGCATCATTCTTGCTATAACACCATTTAACTTTCCATTGAATTTAGTGGCACATAAAGTCGCCCCTGCTCTTGCTGTGGGTGCGCCTATAATTTTGAAACCAGCTCCCCAAGCTCCTGGAGCGGCATTTCTTCTTGCCAAGATATTTGAAGAAGCCTGTCTTGATGTGAATGATGAATTCGGAAAAGAAGACGATCTCATCCCTAGTTCAGCATTACAAGTGCTATTCGCAAGCAATGAAAATGCAAGTTTACTCAGCAAAGACTCTCGCATATCCATTATTAGTTTCACAGGCTCACCATCCGTAGGATGGAAATTACAAGAAATCGGAAACAAAAAGAAAGTTTTATTAGAATTAGGTGGAAATGCTGGAGTGATACTAGCATCTGATGCCGATTTAAATCTAGCCGCAGCGAGATCTGCTTTTGGAGCGACTGCTTATGCTGGTCAATCTTGCATCTCTGTTCAAAGAATTTTTGCAGTAGCTGATATATACGATGAGTTTAAAGAGAAATTAATTTCTGAATTTACTAAAATAAAATCTGGAGATCCAAAAGACAAATCCGTGATAGTAGGTCCGCTGATAGATGCGAAATCTAAAGAAAGAATTCTCTCTTGGATAGATGAAGCTAAAAATGCGGGAGCAAAAGTTTTGGTTGGTGGAGATTTTACAGGAGGAGTGTTAAATGCATGCCTACTTGAAAATGTACCAAGTGACTGCAAGCTATCCCAAGAAGAGGCCTTCGGCCCTGTAGCTATTCTAGAAAAAGTTGCAAACCTCCAATCCGCAATAGACAAAGTCAATGACTCTAAATACGGATTGCACGCAGGAGTATTCACAAATCATATAGGTAATATCCAAAGATGCTTCGATGAACTGGAAGTTGGTGGTGTGATTATTAATGAAGTTCCTACATTTCGAGCAGATCATATGCCTTACGGTGGGATGAAAGAATCTGGCATCGGAAGAGAAGGAGTTCGTTATGCAATGGAAGATTTCTGCGAGCGTAAGACATTAGTTATAAAAAAAAGTAATTTATAAAACAAAAATAGTATTTAAATAAGTTAGAAAATCCCAAGGAAAAAGTATTCCTCCTTGGGACTAAAGATAAATAAATAAATAAAATATGTTAATAATTATTTAGATATTTATTTTCCAAATGAATTTTATCTTATTCGATAACTCCCATTAGTTAGTTGTTGGTTCGAAATCTTCAAGTTTATCATTCACCCAATCTCTGACTTCTTTCTTCTGATCTGCATTGAGTATGGCATATATCTCTGCAAAATACTCAGGTGCTTTGAACATAAGATTATCCTTCTTAGTAAGATCTTCTTTGATCTGCGTACTAAGTGTATTCACATCAGGATTGTCTTTTAGAAATTCTGATTTGATTCTACCAATGCTTTTCATTCTTTCTTGATGACCTATCTTTAGATCAGCTTGTATCCTTGATCGGATGGATTGGTACTTCACATTTTGCGCTTCATCCAAATCTAATTTAGAAACTTTTCTATCCATGTGACTTAGAATTTTCTCACTATGGTCCCTATTCCATTTAGGTCTGCAATGCGAGAATGCACCTAGAGTCAACACTCCAAAAAGTAAGAAGGTAGCGAATTTAAAAATTTTTTTGGCTCTCATTAGAACCCTCCTTTAATAGATCTATAATAATCTATTTTAAGGCTGTAATCTTGTTCTTCATGTAAAACTTTGTAAGCAGAACTTTACAATCTATCTATTAATTGTAAAAATTTGTAAAATTGATAGCTAATTCATTATAATATATCTTTAAGTCCTTGTCATTTCTTGCTTGAACTTATGATTAAGCTATGTCTGAAATGAAAATCCTCGTTATCGATGATGATGTAAAATTACAAGATCTACTTAAACAGTATCTTGAAAATCGAGAGTATAAAGTATATAGTCATTTTATAGGCTCTGATGTAGATGAAAAGATACAATCTGTCCAACCTGAGCTCATAGTTTTAGATATTATGCTTCCAAATAAATCTGGCTTGGAAGTATTAAAAGAAATTCGAACTAGTAATAATATTCCAATCTTAATTCTTACAGCTAGAGGCGATGATTCTGACCGTATTGTTGGACTTGAACTGGGTTCTGATGATTATCTTCCGAAACCTTTTAATCCAAGAGAACTGGATGCACGTATTCGTGCTATACTTAGAAGATACAATTCCAATAGCTCAGATAATGATAAGTCCAGTTCTCAAATCTCAATTGGTGAACTATACTTTGATCGTATAATTCGAACTCTAAAATTCCAAACTAAAGAAGTGGAATTATCTTCAGCAGAAGCAGATATTTTTTATGTGCTCACAACTGATTGTGATAAAATTTTCACAAGAGATGAAATCATGAATATAACGAAAGGTAGAGACTTTATGGGGTTTGAGCGAAGCATAGATGTTCACGTATCTAAGCTTCGGAATAAGATGGACGAAATCGGAGCAGGAGGTAACCGCATCCAAACTATCTGGGGTAAGGGTTACAGATTTATACGAGATATAAAATCATGAGACTTTATTTAAAATTATATATCGCTTTTTGCCTAACACTACTTTTTGCAATAGCGATTATGGTTACTTTACTATTTCATATGAATGAAATGAATGAAAAAGCTCAATGGGAATCTTTTCTTTCTGATCGAGTAAAATCACTTTCTGAGTTGGTGATAAATAATTTACAAAACGATAATTGGGAATCAAATAGAGTCAAAGCAGCGCAGCTTAGTTCTGAAAGAATCGGACGATGGATTGGTGGGAAGGTTTGGATCTTAGATTCAACAGAAACAATTTTAGGAAGTAATTCCAAAGAAGATATCCCTAAGATAGTAGGAAACCATTTTATAAAAATTGAGAATAGTCAATTTAGCAAAAGCGAACATTCATGGTTAGCGAAAATTAATTTATTAGAAGAAGGCCTTATAGTAGTTATTTCTATTCCAAAACCTGATAGAGGAGGTCCACATCTTATTCTTGGAATAGTATTAGCCCTTCTATTAGGGTTTATTATTTTATTTCTTCCCTTGAACTATTTGATTGGGAAGCCTTTAACAGAAATTAAGAATACGGCATTGGAAATCGCTCAGGGAAATTTAAACAGAAGAGCCAAAATTTATTCGAAAGATGAATTAGCAAGTGTTGCTGAAACCATCAACCTAATGGCGAATCAAATAGAAAGAGCACTCCAAAACTCTAAGGATGTAAATGCACATGTTTCCCATGAACTTCGTTCTCCTATTGCTCGGATGAGAGTGATATTGGAATTACTTTCCGATGAAAGCGAAGAAACTAATACAGGAATTTTGAAACGTAAAAAAGAACTGACTCATGAAATTGAACGAATAGATGAGCTAGTTGGTGCGGTTCTACAACTTTCCAAATTGAATAGCCAAGAAGGAAGTTACCAGGATACAAATTTAAACACTTTATTAAATAAAATTCTCACTGATAGAAATGAATATATTCAGGATAAAAATATTAAACTTACTAAATCAATCGAACAAAATACATCCGCTTTTCTAGATCCAGTATGGTCAGAGTCCATCTTTAAAAATTTAATCGATAATTCATTGCTATATGGAAATCCCAAAGATGAGATTATAATCGAGTTAAAAATTATTGGGAATATAATAAGTTTTTCAATTGAAAATGGTATTTATGAAAATATTCTTAATACAGAAAAATTGTTTCTTCCTTTTGTTAGGGGAGAGAATGAAGAATCTCTTCAAAATAAAGAAGGATTAGGTCTAGGTTTAGCACTTTCCAGAAGTTCAGCAGAGAGAATGGGCGGAAGCTTAGAAGTATGGCAAAATCTTAAAAAAATTCGATTCACTTGGAATCATCCTATAACATGAAATAATCCGACTTCCCTAGCGCATTCCTATTGTGCCTAAAAATTGAATAAACTGTTGTTATATGAAATAAAAATTATTTAATGATTCCCTTCGTCAATTTTTTTAGACATAGTTTCTCCCTTTAGATTATCCAATAAAGAATCTAATTTTTTCAAAGAATTAATAAATTGACCTTTGATTATTTTATGTAACATATTATATCTACAGTAAAGATAGGCTCAAAATTTGGAAATATCTCTAATTTAAAGATTCAAATTGACGGAAAAATATCTCATACCTTGACAAATTGCTGAATCTTTTTTTTACTTCCCATATGAGTTCTAATCTAATCAGTAATGCAATCTTAACTATTCGAAATGTAAGCAAAAGCTACGAGAACGGGTTTAAGGCATTGATTAATATTAACCTCCAAATTAAACGAGGAGAAATAGTGGCAATACTTGGACCAAATGGTGCAGGTAAGACTACATTGATTTCTATAATCTGCGGAATCGTATCTAAGAGTACGGGAGAAGTACTTGTGGATGGAGATAGTATCATTGACAAATTTAGGATTACCCGATCAAAGATAGGAATCGTTCCACAAGAATTGCATGTACATGAATTTGAATCTGTCTGGTCTACCTTACAATTTACAAGGGGATTGTATGGCAAGAAACCTAACAAAGAATATTTGGAATCTATTTTAAAATCTCTATCTCTATGGGATAAGAAAGATCAAAAAGTTATGACTCTCTCAGGTGGGATGAAGCGAAGAGTTCTCATTGCAAAAGCTCTCTCTCATGAGCCATCGATCTTATTTTTAGATGAGCCTACAGCAGGAGTTGATGTAGAACTTCGTAAAGATATGTGGCGAATCGTAAGTGAGCTTAGAGAAAAAGGCGTCACTATAATCCTTACAACTCATTATATTGAAGAAGCAGAAGAGATTGCAGATAGAATTGCAATCATGACTCGGGGCGAATTAATCCTAATTGAGAACAAGGATAGCCTAATGAAGAAGTTAGGGAAAAAGGAATTACTACTTGAATTAAAGAAACCAATTAAATCTATCCCAACAAGTCTTAGTAAACATAAATTAGAAATCTCGCAAGATGGGAATCAACTTCGATACAATTTCAATAGCCAAAGTTCTGATAAAGGCATAGCGAATTTATTAGATGATCTTAAAAAGGCGAAAATCAATTATAAAGACTTACATACTAAGCAAAGTTCTCTAGAAGAAATCTTTGTGGAACTCATTAAGGAATCAAAATGAATTTTCAAGCAATAAAATCAATTTACAATTTTGAAATGGCAAGAACAGGAAGAACCTTAATCCAAAGTATTGCCTCCCCTGTCATCTCAACTTCTTTGTATTTTGTGGTATTCGGTTCAGCTATTGGATCCAGAATCCAAGAAGTAAGCGGAATTAATTATGGATCATTTATCGTTCCAGGACTCATCATGCTTTCTCTACTAACAGAAAGTATTTCAAATGCTTCCTTTGGAATTTATTTTCCGAAATTCACTGGAACCATGTATGAGATTCTAGCAGCACCAATTTCCATGCTTGAAATAGTAGTCGGATTTGTAGGAGCTGCTGCAACCAAATCATTAATCTTAGGAATACTCATGCTTGCTACAGCATCACTATTTGTTCCTATCCATATAGAACATCCCATCTTAATGATACTTCTCTTAATTCTAACTTGTATTAGCTTTAGTCTATTTGGATTTCTAATTGGTATTTGGGCGGATGGATTTGAGAAGCTACAACTCATTCCGATGCTTATTATAACACCTTTGGTATTTCTAGGTGGAAGTTTCTACTCAATTCATATGCTTCCTCCTTTTTGGAAGACTATTAGTCTTTTCAATCCTGTTCTTTATTTAGTCAGTGGTTTTCGTTGGAGTTTTTACGAGATCTCTGATGTAAGCATTGAGATTAGTTTACTTACTATTTGTGGTTTTCTAGCAGCTTGTATACTTACTTTAAGATGGATTTCTAAAACAGGTTACAGATTTAAAAAATAAACCAATCATTTCTTTAAGATATTTAGAATAGAATAGTTCACAATCTTAAAGTAAGGTAAGGTAAGGTAAGATTTACTATAGCAAAGAACAATAGATTCTATTGAATTAAAATTACATTAAATACAATAGAATCTATCGTCTTATGCTCGTTTCATTCTCCCTGACCTAAGGAATAACCTATCTTGCCATCAAAGGTATAGAGATTTTCTGTCTTAATCACTTCTAAATTTTCAGAATTGAAAGTTGCGAGTAGATCGATTACATCCTTATGAGAAACATCCTTTCCCTCATTGGAAACGAATCTACATCGAAAATGATCGGTTAAGAATGTTTCAGGTTGTCCATCTGGATAAACTTTCACTCCTCGATTAGTAATCAACTTTAGATTAAGGCTGGAATTTTTCATTGCATCCATCTTCTTTCCTAGTGTCTCTGGATCACGATTGTTATATTCATCAATGAATACATCCACACCTACCAATTTCTTTACTTCTAATGTTTTAGGTTTTTGCAGAACGATAGGCTTAGGTTTCTGTAGCTCTCTAACTTTTAAGTGCTTAGGATTCTCACCCAATCGATCAATGATAGCCTGAGTAAATGCTGCAGTACCAACTTTTTGGGTTCCAGGCTCAGATGTAAAAATATCCGCAGTTCGATATCCATCTTCCAATGCTTTGAGGACGGCATTTCTAACTAGGTTCGCTTTTTCAGGCATTCCTATATGAACTAACATTAACACTGCGGCTTTGATTAGTGCAGTCGGATTGGCTATGTCTTTTCCAGCAATATCAGGCGCGGATCCATGAACGGCTTCAAACATTGCAATGGTGTCACCAATATTGGAAGAGCCGCACATACCAACAGAACCAGTAACCTCAGCTGCTATGTCAGACAAAATATCTCCATACAAATTAGGCGCCAAGATTACATCAAACTTCTGAGGATTATTCGCAAGGTGAGCAGCTCCAATATCTATAATCATGCTTTCAGTTTCTATTTCTGGATATTCATCTGCAATTTCCTTGAAGACAGAAGCGAACAATCCGTCCGTAATTTTCATGATATTATCCTTAACCATGCAGGCAATTTTCTTTCTTCCATTTGATCTAGCAAATTCGAAGGCATACCTTACGATCTTCTCTGTCCCAGGTCGAGTGATTAGTTTAAGACATTGAGTAACCTCTCTAGTCTGTCTATGCTCAATACCTGCGTATGTATCTTCTTCATTTTCTCTAACAATGACTAAATCAGTTCCCGGATGTTTTGTCTTAACATATGGATCATAAGTTCTTGCTGGCCGCAAATTTGCATATAAACCAAGAGTCTTTCGAATTGTAACATTTAGGCTTTTATACCCAGTTCCTCTGGGAGTGGTGATTGGTCCCTTAAGAAGAATTGGGTATTTTCTCATTGTGTCCCATGCCGAGTCTGCGATACCTGAAGTCTTACCAGCAAGATAAACCTTCTCTCCTGCTTCGACTTCTTCATACTTTAAATTTGCACCACTCGCATTAAGTATACTAATTACTGCATCTGTAATCTCAGGTCCTATACCGTCTCCTTTAATTAGAGAAATTGTAATAGGATCTGTATCTTTACCCTTAGTTTTGGAATCTTGGCTAACACTACTCATAATAATTCAATCGCTCCCTCTGCTTAATTATTCATGTATTTATTTACATGAATTTTAATTCATGTATTAGACAAGATTTTTTTTTAGCAGAGATAGTAATTTTTGCAATAATTATTCAGGATAATTAGATTACTGCTTTACAAATATGAAACTAAATTTAGAAATGAACCTATAAATCATTATGATATTTTATTCATGTAAAATTATGCGTAACATTACATTCTTATAAAACTATGCCAAAGATAACCAAAAAAGAATTGACTCTACCTCCCAAACGAACAATCGAATGGACCTTCCTATCGAATCATGCACATGTTTTGATCTGTCTTAATCAAAATTCCGAGATGTTACTTCGAGAAGTAGCTTTACTTGTTGGGATAACAGAAAGAGCTGTTCAAGCCATAGTTCGAGATTTAGTAAACGCAAAGATTTTAATAATTGAGAAAGATGGACGGCGAAACAGGTATAAAATTAAGAAAGATTCGAAACTACGCCATCCTTTAGAAGCAAACCATAGTATACAAGAATTGTTGACTTTAGGCTAAGTTCTCTTAAATACAGTTACTAAATTCATTATTATATTAAAATCTATAGCATAAGGCTAGATGAATCCAAATCATTTCATCCCCGCTTCAATGAAGGAAACAAATTAAATTTCAATTATACAAATTTCAGAATCAATATAAAATTGACTCATGAAACTTACAGAGTGGCAAAATTCAGGAAATATATTTCATTATAAGAATTATGAAATATTTTACAAAGAGGAGAATGAGCTTAATACTAAAAAGGAAACTATTCTCTTAATCCACGGATTTCCAACTGCCAGCTGGGATTGGCAAGCGATATGGTACAGATTGTCCGAAAAATTTAATTTACTCACACTGGATATGATAGGTTTTGGATTCTCTGACAAGCCGAACCATTTCCCGTATTCCATCAATGAGCAGGCAAATTTGTTGGAAGCTTTCTTGGAATTTAAAAATATAGAGAACTATCATATACTCTGCCATGACTATGGAGTTACAGTCGCACAGGAACTGCTCGCAAGATTGGAAGATAAGCATATAAAAGAACATCGCATTCTTTCTGTAGCCTTTCTAAATGGTGGACTTTTTCCAGAAACGCATAGACCAAGATTTATACAAAAAGTGCTCCTAAGTCCAATTGGTTTTCTAGTTTCAAGACTTCTTACAAAGAAAAAATTTGCTAAATCTTTCTCAGCTGTATTTGGTTTGAATAAACCTAGTCACTCTGAGATAAATGACTTCTGGGATTTGGTTAAATATAAAGACGGACATTTACTTGCTCATAAACATATTGCTTATATGACTGAAAGAAAAACGTTTCGATCAAGATGGGTTGGAGTTCTTCTTAAGACAAAAGTTCCTATTGTTCTTATCAATGGACCAGCTGATCCAATTTCTGGAATTCATATGGTCGAACATTTTCGTAAGCTTAACTCTGAAGTTCACGCTATCATGCTACCAGATAATGTTGGTCATTATCCCCAGGTAGAAGATCCAGATGCGGTGCTATCAGCTTATTTCAGTTTTATAAAAACTCTTAGTATTCCATAAGCGATTAACTTTGGCTAGAGAACAGAAATCTTCTTCACCAAAACCTGCAAGCAGTCCAGCCTCATATATCGGTTTCAATTGAGTAGCAACTGGTAAAACGACCTTTAGTTCTCTTGCTCTTCGCATAGCATGATTTAGATCTTTGTTCATATTTTTAAGTGCAAAATGTGCAGAATAATTCTGGTTAAGAACAGACCTCATCTTAAAACTAAGCAAGGGAGATGCGCCAGCAGAATTTTCCATAATCTCCATGAATGTATTTGAATCAATACCATCCTTCTCTGCCAATAGAAAGCCTTCTGTATAAACTTGAAAGAGGCCTGCTTGTATCATATTTAAAGCGATCTTAGCTCTTTGACCTGAACTTACAGCCCCGCAATGGATGGTTTTCTTGCCGCAAGTATCAAAGAAATATTTCAATTCTTGGATTTGAGTAGGATCCCCTCCTACCATGAATAGAATTTGTCCACTTTCAGCAGCTAACTTCGAGCCAGTCATAGGCGAATCTAGAAATAATATATTTCTATCCTTGCATGAATTCCACATTTTCAATGTTAGTTCTGGTGAGGTAGTTCCCGTATCAACAATCCATTTTGGTGAAGCTTTCAGAAAATCCTCAGCAAAAAATAATTCTTCGACTACCTCATCCTCAGTTAAACATAATATGACAAGCTCTGAACCTTCCAAAGCATCCTTGAGATTTAAGTGTTGTGAACAAAATGTAGAGTTTAATAGATCTTTTTGTTCTTGAGAAAATTGATCCCAGGATTTCTTTTTTCTTGTAAATAAACGTACAGAATGATTTTTCTTCAAAAGATTTATCGCCATGCCAGTTCCCATAATTCCTGATCCAATGATTGTTATAGTTCTAGATTGTTCTGACATATTATCTCCTTATAAGATGGCCCTTATTTCTATTAACTCTATCAAAAATAGCAAAGCATCATTCATTTCTTACTTTTGCCAAATAGAAAACTTTTAGCAGAATCATAAGAATCAGAGACAACATCTGTTGCCTTTTGAACTGCCTCTGATGATGCTGATCCAGCTAAGCCTCCTATCACTGCACCAGCAGGCCCTGCAAAAAGTATAGAACCAACATATACAGATGCCATCCATACTGGATCAATGAATGCAATATTTTTACCTAAAACACCTCTGTATAAAATTGGAATCTTGAATGCTTTCCCTGCAATTCCTGGCAATGATGCCTCAAAACGCATGTTAACTTTTCCATTGAGTGTATAGACACCTGATCCCTCTGCATTGATTCCCACACCTTCCATATCAAAATTTTTAAGAGTTAAAACTTTATTTTGAAAATTTACCGAGCCTTTAATTGATTTAAAAGAAGTGCTTTTGCCTCCGTTGCCTTCATAAAAGTTTATAGCTTTACCAATTTCAGCTACAGGACGAATGAAATTAGCATAACCTAATAACTCACCATTCCAAATTGTAAAATTACTATCTATGTTTAACCAATTAGCAAAAGAATCTTTCTCAGAAATTCTAGATTTAAGATTTACTACTGCATTCATTTTGCCTGTTAATAATCGATCTTTAGTTACTCTTGCTAAAAGTTTCTGCATATCCAATCCATTTGCATTCACTGATATAGTTATATTATGACCTGAGTCTTTAGGTCTAAATTTACCATTGACATTTACTTTGCCATCATAAAGAAAAATATCTAAATTAGAAAATTTTACTTCTTCATCATTCCCTTGAATTTTTCCTGTTAACTTATGAATGTAATGATTGGCTACTAATATTTTGTTTAAATCTAAATTTACTAAAATACTAGGTGGAAGATTTTTTGATGAATCAACTTCATTTTCTAGCTCAGATTTTACATTTGATTTAGAAATTAATTTCTTTGATTCTATATCTTTGGTTAAATTTTTATTCTGATTTTGTAAATCAGTGATGATAAATGATTTAGTATTGTCGACCTTGCTTAGTAAAGTTACCCAAAAAATTGTAGAATCTAAATCTATTTTCTCAGAGTTGACTTTTGATGTAAGCTCTATTCTATCCTTCCAAGATAGTTCAGAAGTTAAGGATAATTTTGCTTTGTCCTTCAATTCATATAAAAATTTATCTATAGAAAGATTTTGTTCTTTCAGATTCATCTGAAACATAGTTTGAATTGAGATGTCTTGGATTTTTTTATTTTTTGTAGATTCTAATCCTTTCAATGAAAAAGAATTTAAAGCCACAGCTATAGTATTATCTTTATTTTTATTAACATCCAAAGATAGATTAATAATTGAGTTATCGAACTTCGCATCTGGTAGAATTGATAGTATATTATTATATGGATTGAGGTGAATATCTGTAAAATTTATTTGAATTTGTGATTCTATGTTTTCCACATCCCAATTATTTTCAAGAATATGATTGTTTGCTAATAAATGAATTCTATCCCCATTAATTTCTGCATCTAAATTTACCTTAATTTGTCTGTCGGATGAATCAGTATTCAATCGCAAGGATTCAATTTTAATTTGATCCGCCCTTAACCACCTTTGATCGATATAATATAATTTAATATCCTGCAGACTTATCTCATAAGGTAGTAGATTAAGTATCCCGTCAGGTGTATTCTCTGTATCTGAAGCTATCTTATCAACCGTTTCCTGTTCCTTCTTTGTATTAGCAAAAGCTGGTAAAGAACCATCTTCAGAGCGGATAATAAAAACTTCACCTGACTCAATAGATAATGAATCTAATTCAAATTTCTTAAGAAGAAGCGCATAGATATTCCAATAGATTTTAAGTTTCTCTATTTTTGCAATAGAGTATTCTGAAGATGATACACTTATGTCTGTTAATTGAATTCCAGGAAGAGGGAAAATAATAGTCTCTACCTTCTCGTAAGTAATTAGAAAATTAGTCGATTCGTTGATTTGCTTGGAAATCATTCCTCTAATTAAATCCTTATCAAGAATAAATTGAAGTGTGATTAAAATTATAGAAAGTAGAAAAAAGAAAGAAGCAATAATTCCGACTAAAGTGAAATAAATTCTATTTAAAATTCTCTTATCAAAGGGAAAGTATGGATAAGTTTTGGATAGCTTCATAACTAAGAGTTATTAACTTCCAACTTCTTGTCAATCAAGAAGATTCAATAAGGGATTTCAATTTTTACTTTAAAATTACCCTTAATTTCATAGGTAAAATTACCATCTAAACCAGAAATTAAACCTGTTATAAATTCAATTCCAAATCCCGCTGAAATTACATCTGATTGAATTTCGTGTAGATTACTTCCGCTATCATTGTATTGAATTACAATGTGATTATTAAGATACTGAACTTCCAATAGAACACTATTTTTGGAATTTTCATTAAATGCATATTTGAATGAATTAGTTAGCAATTCATTTAAAATGATTCCAAGTGTGGAAATAATTTTGGAATCTAATACTAATGATTCAGATGGAAATTTTAACTGTGGTTCGATTTCTAAAGGAAAAATATTTATCACTTCATGAATCAAAGTTTTTAAATATTCACTTACATCTACTGTTAAAGAATTATTGGAGATATAAAGTTTGTCATATAAAACCATCATCACTTTTACTCTTGATGCTGCATCTAACAAACTTTCCTTTACATTCCCTTTTTCGCCCATTTCTGATTGCAAATTCAACAATGAATAGATAATTAGAAGATTATTTTTAGTTCGGTGGTTAACTTCTTTGAGAAGAGATTCTTTTTCTTTGAGCAGATTTTGTATCTTTTCTTGAGATTTCTTTCGAACAGAATCGTCTCTTAGAATTGCAGTGAATATTTTCTTTCCTGCAACTTTGATTTGGGAAATGGCTGCTTCTATTGGAATTTCTTCTCCATCAGATCTAATTCCTACTACCTTTCCTAAATCACTCATACTTCTAGTGCTAACTCCTGTATTACCAAACTCATCAATGCTTTTATTATGCTCGATATGAAAGCGATTCGGAATTAGTGTATTTATGTTTTTGCCTATCATATCCTGCTCTTTGTATTTAAATAATCTTTCAGCAGCAGTATTAAAAACAATTATATTAAACTTTTCATCTATACTCACAATTGCGTCCATTGCAGACTCAACTATACCATCTAAGCGTTCCTCACTAATTAATAATTCATTTTGAAACTCTTTACGTTCCGTGATATCCCGACTTACAGCTATGTATCCATTAAATTCACCCTCTGGATTAAACACTTTAGAAGTATGTGTTTCTACGTATACTTCACTGCCATCCTTTTTAAATTGTTTAAATTCATTAAAATAAGTCCCTTCTTCATTTAATTTATTTATAACAGTGAGCTTATCATTCTCTTTGAACTCAGTCTTTAGAATATCTCCTACAACTTCACCTATGACTTCTTCATGCTTCCAACCGTATATTTTCTCAGCAGCTTGATTCCAATACTTAATTTTAAAATCTTTATCGGTTCCAATAATGGAATCTTTCACATTGATCAAAAGGCTAGATTGATAGGAAAGCAATTCTTCATTTTTCTTTCGATTAGTGATATCATCGAATGCTAAATAGAAACTTTCCGTATCTAAGCTATAACAAGATATAATGAACCATTTAGATAAGGAGTTTATATAAGTTTCAAATTGCACGGACTCCCCAGTAGATGCTACCTGAATCAACTTAGCAATTGCTTGTGAATCTCTATCAAGAATTCCTGGAAGTAGCTCAGAAAGTTTTCTTCCTGTGGGACTTTCTATTCCTGTCAATTTTTCAAAAGCTGGGTTTACCAAAACAAATTCTAGATCCGTTTTCCCGTTCTCATTTTTTACAAGCTTACAATGACAAAAGCCATTCAACATATTTTCGAAAAGGGAACGATATAACTTTTCATTTTCTATAATAAATTGTTGAGCTTCGTAATCTTTGGTCACATCTCTGAAGACCAAGACAACTCCTTTGGTTTCACCTTTTAAATTTTTAATAGGTGATCCAGAATCAGCAATTTGGAATTCTATTCCATTTTTCGAAATTAAGGCAGTGTGATTTGCTAGCTCAACGATTTGATTTGTCTTAAGAACTTTTTCAACTGGATTCTCAACAGCTTGACGACTTTGAGTGTTAATAATATTAAAAATATCATTTAATTCAAGATTATTTGCATCTTGGATAGTCCAGCCTGTTAATTGTTCGGCGATAGGATTCAACCTTGTAACTTTTCCTTCATTATCAGTTACTATGACTCCATCTCCTATAGAATGTAGTACAGCCTCTAGATAATCTTTTTTAAAATGAAGAAGTTTATTAGATTCATAAAGTTTAAATGCCATTTTTATCGAGGCATCCAAGACGGTCACACCTGAATTTTTTACAACATAGCCGTAAGATGTTATTTCTTCCGTTTTTCTAACAATGTTCTCTTCTATATGGGAGGAAAGAAAAACTATTGGTACATGAATTTGTTTTAATATCTCAGAGGCAAGCTCAGTTCCATCCATATTAGAACCAAGATCAATATCCATTAGAATTAAATTATATTGATCCTTGGTTGTAAAAATACTTTTTAGAACATCGTCTGGAGAATGCAACATAGTAACATCATATCCCTTTGATAGTAATTGATTTTTCTGGTTAAGTCCGATAATAAAATCGTCTTCTACAAGCAGAATTTTTTTAGTATTAGATATTACCAAGTGAGATGCCTCTTAGACCTTATTGCACAAGTCCAGTAAAAGTGTAAACTATACTGCTTTTAGATCAACAATAAATTTATCATTTTTTAATGTAAAACTTCGAATAAAGTCTTTTGGGAGGCTAGCTAAACCGTTGCACTTATGGGTTGAATCCCTTACATTATTTAGGAGACAAAATACATTTCTACTAGACCTTTCCCTTTAACTGCAATCTTGCCTCTTTCTATACACTGAAATTTATTTGATATCAAATCAAAAGTTCCTTTCGAAATATTAATAGAGCCTGGTTCACTGGCTGTTTCCATACGATTTGCAAGGTTTACTGTATCACCAAATACATCATAAGTAAACTTTGTATCTCCAATAACACCAGCAACCAGTGGGCCTGAATGAAGTCCGATTCGAATCTTATGAAGACCTTTGCCTTGATTTTTATGATTTCGTTCATCTGCGAATTGAAGCATTTCTTTAGCAGCATGGATTGCATTATAAGCATGATCTTTATTTTCCTCAGGCAATCCAGAACATGCCATGTATGCGTCACCGATTGTTTTTATTTTTTCTAAGGAATACTTCTTTATGATAGAATCAAATTTTGAGAAATACTCATCCAACTCTAGGATTAAATTATCAGCAGATGTATCATCTGCAAATTTTGTGAATCCAACAAAATCAGCGAATAATACTGTAACGGAAGGAAAAAATACAGGTTTCACTGATCCATGTATCTTTAATTCTTTAGCAATTTTCTCAGGCAAGATATTAAGAAGGAGTTGATTTGACATATCAACCTCATTTTCCAAAAGTTTCATCTGCAAAAATTCTTTGCGCAGGCTATATTCAATTATATAAACAAGTAGTATACATAAAATACTGATACCTGTTAAGTTAGAAAAGTTATGCAATAAAATAGAATTGAGGCTACCCATTTTTTGTATCATAATTCCTAAGTAAGAAAGAACAATTATCAATGCTCCAAATGTAGCATAACGAAATTTCATACGACCGAATGTAAGATAAGCCACCATAATTAATATTAAGCCACTGTGGTAGAGATCTGACAAATGACCTTCTCCTAAATACATAATAAAAATTAAACCGAATGAAGCGACAAAGTAAACAAACAGCCCATAAATATCATGGTATTTCTTATAATTATGGATAAAACTAAAAGGATAAATGGAAAGTATGATCAAGCTTGCAATTGATCGTATTATCAATGCCTGAGTTTTAATTTCGGGAAAAGAATTCCAGTCAGTAAATACATTTAAAAAATAGACAGCCGCACCAATTGTTGAAATAAATTTTAAAAAAATCTGTGATTTCTCAAAATAGTAAGTCCTAAATTCCATATCTAAATCAAGGGGAAACTGTAGTTTTCTTAGAATCTTCTTTTGTTCATTCCAAGACAAAGAAAGAAATGGGCTCATTAGTGTTTACCTTAAACTTTGTTTGATTCTCAAACACAATAGTTAAATAATTTTCAACTAAACGAGAATTAGTTTATATGTGTAGAGTCTTTAAATCATCGTTAAAGTAAAGATATTTTATTTTAAAAAGGGAAGAGGAACCAATTTTATACAGTTAAAGCAGGCGAACTCGTATCGGATTGAGACTCTGCCCTTGCCTGCATATTTCCTAATTCTGCCAAATATTGGTAGGATCTAAGTCTCATATCAAAATCATAGACCATAGTATTTACTATTATTTCATCAGCTTCCGTTCTAAGAATCAATTCCTTAAGCTTTTCTTTAGCGTAATCTTTATCACCAAAGATAGATGCATTCATTCTTTGGTGGAGAAAAGACTGCTCTTGGATGTTTAAATTCTTAAGTAGATCCTGGGAAGGTGCTTCCATTTGCTTAGGTTGACCGCGAAGCAGACTTAGAAAACTAAGAACCTGTGAGGATGCGAGAAATTCCGCCTCTTCCATTGATTCAGCAATCAAAAGATTGACACCTATCATAGCATATGGTTTATCTAAAACCTCAGAAGGCTGGAAGACTCTACGGTAAATCTCCAAGGCCGACATCATTTGCTCAGGCGCAAAATGTCCTGCGAAACTAAAAGGAAGTCCTAGTCTGCCAGCGACCTCAGCAGAGTAGCCACTAGAACCTAACAACCATATTGGTACATCTTGTCCTTCCGATTGAACCGATCTCACTTTTTGACCCGGATACGCAGGTAAAAAGAAAGATCTTAATTCTTCCAATTGTTGTAAAAAATCTATAGAACCAGAAATCTGCTGCCTTCGTAAAGCAAAGGTAGTTCCTTGGTCTGTACCAGGTGCTCTGCCAATACCAAGGTCAATTCGATTCGGATAAAGTGATGCTAATGTACCAAACTGTTCGGCGATTACTATAGGAGCATGGTTGGGTAGCATGATTCCACCAGAACCAACTCGGATCTTAGATGTTTGTGAAGCGATATGTCCAATCAAGACAGAAGTTGCTGAGGAAGCAATACCAGGCATATTGTGGTGCTCAGCTAGCCAAAATCGATTGTAGGATAAAGACTCAGCAAGTATCGCAAGAGATGAAGAGTGTTTAAAGGCATCAGAAGCAGTCTCACCTTTAACAACAGGACTTAAATCAAGTATTGAGATGGGAATTTGGGTAATTGGATTAGGCATTTAAGATTTCGTGCTTTTGTAAATATATACTTATTAGACAGCATACCTTCTAGGAAGAAGGCAGTAAAAATTAAAAAAGGCTCCCTGTTAACAGAGAGCCATTCAGTCGGAAAATTTAAAATCTAAGTATTAAGAGTTTTAATTTCTTCTAGGCAATTTTTTCCAAGAAAGGTCTTTCTCATATTTGGAATCAATTTTACCTTCATCGTCGATTGTAAAAAGATGCAACCATCCATTATCAAAAAGATCTTTCACGCCCTTATGCTTGCTAAGGATGCCATTGATTGCCTCCTGTGGCGCTTCAATAACAATGTTTAACCTAACTGGTTCGTGTTGGTAATTTTCACCATCATGGACGGATTGCCAAGGTAAACCTATTCTTAAGTCTCCCCCATTGCCCTCTAGAACTCCGATTCCTGCGACGACATTGTGTAAGGTCTTATTCCCTGAACCGAACATTTTGTTATCAACAGTGGAGGCATAGTATTGGAGACTGATCCAACTAGCAACGACAATTGGTGCAGTAAGTATTAGTTCTAGGACGCCGTATCCATCATCCATTTTCCAATCGTAGGAGTGGAGAAATGATTTGCCCGCAAGATCCAATCCTTCTGTTCTGTTTCTAGGTGCAGCTATGAAGGCAGAACATCCAGCAAGTCCCCATTCAGGTCGAACCTGTGCCCAATCCTTACTTCTTGCAAAAATATTTAAGTCAGGATTCACTCCTTCAGGCAGTGACATTCTCTTCGCTCTTTCATTTCTTGACAATTGACCTGCTTGTGCTAAATGATTTTCCAAGTTCTCTAAGTCTGAACTTCTATTCGAAGGAATTAAATTTCTATCAAAGATAGTGATTTGGTCAGTAGTTGTGTCATGCTGGCAGGCAAGAAAAATCGTTTCCTCTGGAATTGGAATTCCTTGGCTTTCTAGCGCCTTTCTAACTTCCTTGTCATTTAACACTAGACTTGCGACTTTTGCATTAGCTTCCCCTGTTCGTCCACCACAGGCGCCACAATCAAGCCCTGTAGCGTGCGGATTGTTCACAGTTGTAGAGCCATGACCTGTGATTAATACTAGCTTCGCAAAATTAGAAGTGAGCGACATTGCCTTCAAGGCTCCCATAGCCATCTTCACTCTTGTCTCTAATGGAATTCCTAAGCTCATCCCATTTTCTGAGGAAGGAACTAGACTGGGAGATTTCGACTGGTTCACTTTCTTACTCAATCCATCTTGGTTGGGATGTGGAACGGTTCTTGTCCAACCGAAGCCATCAGTGAAAAGTTTAGGTAGATACATTAAGCCAATAGGCCCAACAAAACTAAAGCAAGACACGGCTCCCATCTTGAAAGTCGTCCAAGCTCGTCTAACATGTGCTCTCAGGGATCTACTTTGGACTGCCTTTTCTAAAGAAATTTCATTAGGTAGCCTTTCCGCAATTTTAACTGCAGGAGTTAATAATACTGGACATTGAGTAGCACCTTGGGTATGTCCAATTGAGTAGTAATCTATAGGGAAGGCGAAAAATCCTGCAAATCCTAGAGTATCTATTTTTGTAGAAACAGATTCTAGATTTCTTCGAAAAACTTCCGACCTCACATCAATACAGAAGATTGCTTGCACATCTGCTTGTTCTGAGGATTTTTCTTTACTCTTATTAGAATTGATTTCAGAAATAAGATACCTTTGAACAGAGTGTTCCATCGCTGCTTGGAAAACTAAAGCCAAACTTTCAGGAATACTTAAATCCATTTTGTCAGATAACTCAATCATTTTCAGTTTACACTGCTTCCAGGACTCATGAATTTCATCCGATGTAAATGATTCGTAGATTCCATACTCATAAGCAAGAAGGATTGCCAGGAACTCAATGTTAGATTCATCTTCTTGTCCATAAAGGGATTTTTCAAATACGATTTTGGACGTATAAGAAGACCATCCGATTAAATTGAGCATTAATTTGTGCAAGTAAAGATCTCTAGCTTGCTCTGGAATTCCTAAATGATTTAGGACAAAATTTGCAGAAGCTATAGGATCAGCTGGCAATCTTTGCATAGAAGCTCTAAAGCCATTCAGACCCATAACAGAAGGCATACGATCAATCTTAGCTTCTTCCAGCCAAGATTGGTATGGACTTAGATTTTTATCAGTAGAATTCCAAATTGCCTGACCTTCATCAAAGTAAACAGAAGCCCAAGAGGAAATTCTCTCTACTTCAAATCCAAACCAATCCTTTTTTGAAACATCGGAAGCAATATCAACGACAGTTTTGAAAACATCTTTGTCTGAAGATAATTTATTTCCAGAAGTTATACTTTCTTTACATTTTGCAAGAAAAGAATCTACACCATCAGCGATGGGAGCAGAAGATTCTTTCAGAGCTTGGGATATATCTTGTTTAGATATTTTTCCATCTTTGTAAGCTTCCAAATAGTAAGCAATTGGAAGAGTCATCTTCACATCAGATAGGTTACTCATTCTTGTGGCCACTTCTTGGAAACTTTTGTCAGTCATCCCAAAAAAAGGATTTACCGCTACAAAACTTTCCAAGGGCCATACAGGTGCTATTTTTTTGCAAGCTGTTTGTAAAATTTCTTTCACCTGAGTCTTATCCAAAAGGGTGTTGGTTTTCTGGTATTGTTGCTGTTGGTCTTGTAATTTAAACATGAGATTCTCCTTTAATGGTATTTTGTCTTAAGGAACCGACCATTCTATCGAAGAAAGCATTTACATAGAGTCCATTTCGGAAATGAAGAGCCCAAGCGCTGTATTCTTTCTTGAGTGTTAGCCCAGGTGCCAAGGCTTGTAGAAAGATTGCGACAAAGAAACTCGATACAACAATAGCAGTAAGTATCATTCTTGTATTGCTTAGCGCAAATCTTCCTGGGACTTCTGAATGAAGTAAGTAATGCATGAGAGCTTCCAAACTGAAAAAAGCAGTAGTAGTAAGCAGGGCAAGAATCACAGTCCTAATAACACCTAAGGCACTACCTTCTGAATCAATTGCCGGAGTGAGCATTAAGGTAAGCCCCAAGACAAAGATTGCTCCAATTCCAAGTAGAGGTAAATCTGAAGCTTGATTCAAATCTATTTCCCAAATATAAGCGAACAAACCATAAATGGCAATACCAAGTAACATACTCAATATGAATCTTGGAAGACTACCTATCCTCTTGGGCATAACCACTCTATTGCTGATTAATACATCCACCATACTCCCTGATGAAAGGAAGGCATGTGCCTTATAGAAAGAGTGAGCAACCAAATGAAGCATTACCGCTGGGTAAACACCCAAGCCGCAAACAAGTAGCATGAAGCCCATGTGTGCTGCGCTGGAATAAGCAAGTGCAACTTTTATCGATGGCTGTGTGAGTAGAGATACCGATGCGAAGAGTGCAGTTAGTCCACCAAAGCCAACTAAGATGATGGATGCTAGCTCAGAGTGTTGCATCAAAGCAGCGAATCGAACTACCAAGAATGGACCTGCATTGAGAATTCCCGCATGCAAAAGCGCCGATACAGGTGTAGGAGTTTCCATAACTTCAATGAGCCAACCCCAGGTTGGAAATTGGGCAGACTTTAATAGTGCTGCTACACAGATCAAAGACGTAGCTAAAGTTAATTCAAAATTTAAATCCTGAATAGTATTAAACTTAAAGAACAAAGTTGCTAGGTCAGCTGTTCCCATATTGTTGTATATTAGATAAAATGCAAAGAGCAAGCAGGCATCACCCACTCTTGCTAAAATAAATTTCTTCTTAGCTGCTATCATTGCTGCTTTTCTATCGGAGTAGAATGTTAACAAGGTATGAAGACTGATGCTTGTCAAAACCCAAGCTATTCCTAAGGAAAGTAAATTGCCTGATAAGACCAAAAGTTCAACAGAGGCAATTGTAATCGCAAGTCTTCCCATAAAGCTGCCTTGCTTAGCATCACCATCCAAATAGTTGCTGCTGTATTGAATGATTACAAATGCTAACAAAGAGATCATAGTGAGCATCAGAATGCTGAGTGGATCCAATCTAAAGGAAAGACCTATACCCTTCCAATCCCATAGCACGATAGTCTGAACTCCGTTTTGAAACAAATGAAAAATAGCAAGCAAAGAAGCTAGTATACCAAATCCAGCTACGCTCAATGTAATTTTTCTAAAAAGAAACGGCCTCATACCTTTTTGAAATAAAGAGAAGAAACCAGTTAGAATGAATAATACGGACGGTATTAAAGCAAGCCAACTCAGAATTACTAACATAAAAGCCTCCCAAAAATTACTTATATACGATTATTTTTTCGTGTATTAATATACGCAATAATTTCTTCGTAATGACTGTATTTTTTTTGGATTAGAAGCTATTTATTATTTTTACCATGAACTAAAACATTTGGACTTTCAAGTTTGGAGAAAGCCCAGTATCCATCTTCTAAGAAAATTTCTCTTCTACCATCAGGATAGTTTCGCAAAATCTTTTTACCTCTCTGAAGTTGAACCAACTTAACTGATCCATCACTATTAAAATAATAATAAACCGTGTAATCCTTAAGCACAACTGAATAATCCAAGCTACCTTTCTTGTAACGATGTACAAGCTCACCTCCTGTCCCACGAAATTGGTTTGTAATATCCAAAGGATAGCGACTGAAATCCATTCGATAAGCCATCCAAATATTAGGAATTTCTTTCAATTCTTGTGTAGTCTTTGGCCATTTCCAGTTAGGTGGTAATATTTCAGAATCACCATCTCCAGGAAGTCGATCAATTAGAGGTAGATTTTCACTACTCCACTGAGTGTACAGTGCTTCATATTTTGCTCTATTGTTGGTGAAATGCTTTAATACTGCTTTGTAAAGTTCTTCACGGCTCATACCAAAAGCTGATTTAGCTGCTTGCTCCGCCATTGCGTCTTCCCATATTCTAAGCTCTTCTATAGATGAATCTTTACGAAGAGAGATAATCTTTTTGGGGGTCTTTCCCTTCTTGGAGGTAGCCACTGAAGTCCTGTAGGGTATCAAAGAAAAGAACGGGCGTTTGGTTCTTATTTTCCGCATAAAACTCTTGTTTCAATAATTTCTTTAGAGATTGGTAATGGGGTGATTGGAAAAATATATCAATATAGAATTCATATTCTTTTTTGTAATGGATATCGTAAGTATCGTATTGCTTGGTCAAAGGAAGTATTGAACCAGCTTGAACAAATCGCATCATCTTAGATCCTTTTTCATATCGAACTATCCACATCTTCCAATAGTCATTCCACCAACGAATCAAAACTGATTTATCTCGGAATCGTATTACGCTTCGTTTATTGAACTCACCAATACTTTTGATCCTCCATGCATTGATTCGTATATCGTCTCCTTGCAAAAGAGAGATTAAATTTCCTCCACTCCAGACAATCCAACCATCCTTTCTTTTCCATTGCCAAGAATTCTGTTTCCAATAATCAACAAGACCTCCATCTGGTGCTTTGAATTTGCCTGGTTTCGCATTTTTAGGAAAGCTGAGTTCACAGCAAATAAGTGGATCAGCCCAATCAATCTTTGCTAAATCGTTAAGAGTCTCCGGAGCACTATCTGGAAATTTAGGCATGAATTCAATATTCTCTTTAGGATGCAACAGCACGGCTGAATTGGATGGTGAGTTATTCTCAGCTTGAATTGATTGAGAAAAAATTAAAAATATAACATATAAGAAAATTGCATTAACAAGCCTATTTTTGAATTTCATCGATCAATCCGCCTTACTGTATTCACTAATTTATTTCCTTTCAGAAATTAATTATAGAGAATAATGACAATTCTAAATTTTAAATTAATCTTATTATCAATAATAGTTAGATTTTAAAATTAATATCACTGAATCTTCAATCTTTTTCTCAAGAGAATTTTTGCTTCAAAGTCTCATTCATTGTATAGAAGAGTAAATTTATTGAATCGCAAAAGAAATAATTTTTACTTGTAAATAGGGAACAACCTTTCCCATAATTGGATATCAGCCATAGCATGAATAATCCCTTAAGAAATAGTGAGGATTTTTTTGAAAATGTCCTTGAACGAAAATGAGTAAAACTGAAGCAGAACATATTAAAGACTCACGAGGAGCAAATTTAGCTCGTTTAATATTTGGAATTATCTTTTTAATTTCTTTTATTGTAAATGGTTTTTATTTGATGGTTGTCCTATCTTTTTTCCATTTAATAACTGCTATAATATGGTTCTGGCTCATAGAACGTCGCTATTCAATATACGATCGAAACCCTATACTTTGGTATCTTCCTGCTAGTTTAGATTTGATGACGATCTCTGCTTCTGTTTTTACAACAGGCATTTCCTATTCACCAGCTATTTTGGGTTATGTTGTTGTAACAACTTTAAGCTCTACGGATATGATTCTAAATCGAGGCAAATTTGTAGCTTACGCAAGCTCCTTGATTTTCTTATTAATGAATTCTTTTGCTTATCTAGATATTTATCCGATAGTAAACATCGTAACAGATACACAACTAGAGATGACTACATTTTCTTTTGTACTTTCGAACTTACTTCTTATTTTAGTCTGCTTATTAACGAATAAAGTCATATCATCAATTTATTTGTTATTGAATGAAAAGAACTTAAAGCTAAGTGAAAGTTTGGAAAAAATAAATGAATTAAAACTCCAACAAGATGGGGATTATTATTTAACTTCCCTTTTACTCGAACCATTGGCTTCCAATCAAACGCATAGCCAACATATCAAGATAGAATTTAGCATCCGTCAATATAAAAGATTTATTTTTCGTGATTTCATGAATGAATTGGGTGGAGATATTTGTTTGGCTGATACACTAAGTCTAGGTTCCAAGAAATATACTATTATTGTAAATGGAGATGCAATGGGTAAATCCATGCAGGGAGCTGGTGGTGCCCTTGTAATTGGGGTAGTTTTGAAATCCATCATTACTCGAACTCAACTCATTGCTGAAGCAGACGATGTAACCCCTGCTATTTGGCTAGAGAGAAGCCTTAGAGAATTGAATGAGGTATTTTATTCTTTCGATGGATATATGCTAGTCTCTGTCTTTATCGGCTTATTGGAAGAAGAATCTGCCATGCTTTATTTTGTTAACGCTGAACACCCAAGTGCTGTGTTATTTCGCGATTCGAAAGCAAGCTATATACCAAATGATACTCAAACAAGAAAAATTGGAACTTTAGGGGAAAGCAAAAGCACCAAGGTGGAATCCTTCCAATTGGAATTAGGGGATACAATTTTTATAGGATCAGACGGAAAAGATGATCTTGTAGTTGAAGTAAATGAATTAGGGGAAAGAAAAATCGCTAGTGACGAGGAAATTTTCCTCAACCTCATCGAGAAATATGAAGGAAACCTCGAAAAAGTCGTAGCCGAAATTGAAAATCAATTTGAACTTACAGATGATTTTTCTGTAATTAAAATTAGTTATAATTAATTAGTAAAAAAAATAACACATGCTAAACTAAATAAATATATCCTGAATAGATAAATAAATACAGGATTCAAGTCTTACTCACGATAATATGAAAAGATTTATAAGAATAAAAATTACTTTAGAACCAAAGATAGATTGTTCCTTATTTATATGAATATTTTTCTATAAAATCAACAACGCTAGTTGATCGAATCGGAATACTAAAATAATAACCTTGTCCAATATCAACTCCAATTTCACTTAAGAGCATAGCAATTTCTTTATTCTCAATCCCT